>Ga0187777_10000192_pt1 | contig 45921 bp, 46 predicted proteins | sample 1015_Q2_SP5_10_M_FD_132416 | JGI IMG/M metagenome (GOLD analysis project Ga0187777, IMG submission 132416) | Tropical peat soil microbial communities from peatlands in Department of Meta, Colombia - 1015_Q2_SP5_10_MG | ecosystem: Environmental > Terrestrial > Soil > Wetlands > Peat | place... | reverse complement strand
GATTCCTAAGTACAATCTCATAAAGCACCTCCTGGGATGGGATTGGCGTCTCTTCCCAAGAGCATATCAGAATTGTTAGATTCTGATATGCTCGGAGGTGCCCTTTATATGATTATCATATTTGTATCATAAAATAAAGAGCAAAAGAAGCATATCATAAGTTATTTCCTGGTGACTAACTAGATTCGCACGAAAGCTAGATGAAAACCGTGTCGCGACAGATCTCGTTTTCCGGATAGACCAATTTCAGGAGGGGCTGCAGACAACAACCGGTTCTCTGAAGGTAGTGTTTCACACTATTCTAGCAACAGGTTATAAATCTTGTCTCCGAAATGAGAAAGCCGTCTGCTTACCCAAGCGAAAAATTAACAAGGTTGCTGACCTCATATATATCTCTAGAAGGCTGCGCAGAAAAATGGGCACTAAGTTTCGTTACCCATTCTCTATAAAAACCGCTCGATTCACTCGCCAGGATATCAGCTTCCGTTTCCCAAAAACCTATAGAAGTTCCTTTACCTGTATTGGGATCCGTCAACAACAACCCTCCCTTAAATCCTTTATGTTTCCTTGCACCTGGAACAACAAAATCATGAAACAAACGACTCACCTCATCTCGTTTGCCTGGCTTAATGTGAAAAGTTACCACTTTGGCATACATAATGGCTCCTCTCTTCCGTTTTCTAAAAAAATAATTTCAAGACTTGAAACCATTTCCCCACACCTTTCGATGTAGATCCTCCGTTCTTTTAATAAAATATTATATTAATTCAGATATGTTTTATCCTATTTAAAATGTAGCACCTGGCGTCCGCGATGTCAAGAGAACGATATCAAATGCATGCTGAGAATCAAACATCGGAACAGCCTCATTGGTACATGCTTCAGGGGAATAGCGCGATTTATGATTAGAGCGTGACCTAGTCGGTCAAACTTCTAATTGCAAGTGATCCCGCGAATGGGGGAGTTCCCCTCGTGCCCCTCAGAAGGACCTTTCTCCCGTAGGCTTGATGTTCTGGTTCAGACGGAAGAAGTTGGTCGGGTCGTACTTGTTCTTGAGCGCCACAAGTCTGTCATATTTTGCGCTGCCATATGCAGCCTTGACTCTGTCTTCGCCTTCTTCTCCCAGGAAGTTCACATAAACGCCTCCCGTCGAAAAGGGTCTCATAGCAGATTCAAAATCCCGGGTCCATTGTATGTGTTTTCCCGATTCTCGCGGGTTCATCCACTTAGTGACGATATTGAGTACGCACAGTGCGTCGCGATGGCTGAAAGCCATTTCGTCTTCACCCGCTCTTTTCACCTGACCCTCGAGGTGCTGCAGATGCACCTGTGACAAGGGTGACGTAATCGCGTCACAATACGCAGCGAGTACATCAATCGCCCCGTCACTGAGGTTTTTCAGGTAGGACGATTTCCAGAAGTTATGTTGATTCGGCGGTGCTCCGGAGTCGAGCATGGTCTGCAGTTCCATATAGGGCATTATCCTCACCGTATCCTCAAGCGGAGGGCCTACTTCCCTAAGAGGTTGTAAGACTTTTTCCCCAGCCGCAATGGGGCCTATATAACATACATGGATGGCCACCGCGGGACTGCCGACAGGAATTGTGGCGAGAGACGGCGAGCTGCAGGATGCCATGTATACGAACATTGAGGTGAGCTCATCAGGAATTGCAGTAATGTAGTCGCGATAGAACCGCAGGATCTCTCTGATCTTGACGGCCGGATAATACACCGTGCCCGCAAGCACAGGACCTATCTGATGAAGTCGGTATTCAAATTCAGTCGCAATGCCGAAATTCCCACCTCCCCCTCTCACACCCCAGTAAAGGTCTTGATTCTCATGACCGCTTGCGGTCAGCAGCCTTCCATCTTCCGTAACTATATTGGCAGAAATGAGATTATCGCAAGTTACTCCGAACTTTCTCATCAGCCAGCCGATGCCGCCGCCAAGGGTCAGCCCGGCAATTCCCGTTCGTGAGACAATCCCGCCCGTCGTCGCCAGACCGAAGGTTTGTGTCGCACGGTCGAATTCTCCCCACGTCAAGCCGACTTGAGCCCGGGCAATAAGGGAGGCACTATTTACCTCGATTTGTTTCATCCTCGAAAGATCGATGACGATCCCATCGTCACAGACGGCGTTTCCTGCTACATTGTGTCCACCACACCGTACAGCGGCAAGCAGCCCATGGTGACGTGCAAAATTCACAGACTTGATAACATCGCCAATGTCGACGCAATAAGCGATCATGGAAGGGTACCTGTCTATCATCGCGTTCCACACCCTGCGGCTTACGTCGTAATCTTTATCTCCGGGTATAACCAACTCTCCGTGGAGGGATTCCCTGAATCCTGTCACAACCTTTTTCTCAAATCCCGCATCCATAACATTAATATCCCGCCAGTTAATTAAATTGTAGAACTACATCAAATATACAACATCAATTACCGAATTGTAACACCCTGGCGTCCATAGACGATGCGTGCGCGAAGGGCGGGACTTCTACGACAGTCGATCTTGGCGTCGATACATGCAGTGCCGCTATTTTCCGAACATTCGTGAAAAGAACTCATCTGACGCGTAAAGGTCACCAGAAAAATTCTGGACTCTTTTTATTTTCCCTTTCTCAATTTGATAAATGAGTACCCAGTTTAAATCGATGTCGCCCTTACCTGTATTGCTCCATCCTCTGTGCGCATCAATGACATAATTCTCATTTGCAGCCATTATCATAAGCTTGGCCCTGAAACCGGCGATCTGAAGTTTCCTGAAAAAGTCAAGAATCTCCGGGATGCCTCGTTTTGTGCCTGACACCGGGTGTTGACCTGGAATGTACCATTCAACATCTTCAGACATGACCTGACGAATGCCTTCTAAATCTTCTTTACCGTAAGCTTCATAAAAGGATTGGACAACTTTTAGATTATTGTTTCCTTCCGAGCCCTGAGCAACAGGATTAGATGGTTTGGGCCACAGACTAGGATTGTTTATTTGTTTTGCATCCTCTTTAGCTTTCACGTTTACTCCTTTTTGAGTTGGCGAAGTACAACCAAACACCACAACTAATGTTAACAGAATAGGTGTCCAAGTTTTCATTTTTATTCTCCTTGAGAGAAAGGGATAAAAAGATGAGCGACATCTCACATGACCAGATGTTAAACAATCACGCCTTGGCATCTACGTGCAATAAATACGAGCAAAATTAATCGATCCGGACGCAGTCTCAAGTTTCATCTCAGCGCATATTTCTTATAACTTCCCTCTGTATGCTTTTTTGAGCGCTGCGATATCGAACTTCTTCATCCTGAGGAATGCTTCTGTTACGCGCGCGAGTTTTTTGGGGTCCTTGTCCTTCATCATCTCGCCCATCGCGGTGGGAACGATCTGCCACGAGACGCCGTACTTGTCCTTTAGCCAGCCGCACTGCTCGGCTTCCGGTACGGCTGAGAGCTTTTCCCAGTAATAGTCTATTTCTTGCTGAGTCTTGCAATTCACAATGAATGAGATCGCTTCATTGAACTTGAACAAGGGACCGGCACTGATAGCCATAAACTCCTGACCCGAAAGCTCGAACGTAACGATTTCCACGGGGCCCGATGGGGTATTGTTAATAGTCGTGGTGTTGTTGATTTTTGACTTAGGGAAAATGGATATATAGAATTTAGCTGCCTTCTTGGCTTCTTTATCGAACCACAGATGCGGTGTGATTTTTTGCCTGCTTGTCATGGTGTTTTCCTCCTTTATAAACCTGGCAGCAGTTATGGTTGTTGCTGACCTTCCTTCATCGATTGCGAACTTTCCTCATCGGGCTATTAGCCAAATTATTCAACATTCCGAATGATATGGAGTTCGGACCGTTGGCAAGATACATTTCATTTACATCTTTCCCCTAAGGGCGCTCCACCGCATCTTCATGTACACATCGCCGCGCTCCAGCTCAGCGAGCATTTGATCGAGGCGTTTAAGTTTTGTTTCGTCCTCCACAGCTCTGGTGATCCAGCCGATATAATCATTCTACTGATACGGAGGACGGGCCTTATACGCCCTCAGCAGACCGCTTTCAGCTAGCGCTCGTCTTACAAATGCCGGCATTGGATGTATCGGTCTTTTGAGTCGCGATTTTGAAGTGCGCATATATTGTTATCGATGTTTTCTTAAACGGCGATTTCCACGCAAGTACATTTACTTTATTACACGGAACCGGAGGGGTGTCCTGTCCGAGATTCCCACTCTGACCATGGGGAACTTTGCTCAATAACGACCAGCTAGGTCTGATCGTTAGGCCCTGGCAGTGCCCAGGTCCCAGCATTAATGAACCGTGAAGCTTTCTGCGCAATCGGCAGGTCAGTAAATTGACACATGTTCCATCTGGTATAAATGCTTACAAGCAGGTCCTTGGGGAAAACGCAGCCGTCTGTCATTTTATGCCAAGGCCTTGATTGTCTCTGCCTTCTGGGAGCGCATCTGCTCTTCCATGACCATCTGGGTAAGCTCTTGCTGAAGGCTGATGAACCACGGCGAACTTATGTCGCGTGGATGGGGGATGTTTACTTCTACGATCTTTTTTACCATTCCTGGCCGGTAGGTCATGACGACCACGCGGTTGGCCAGATAGATAGACTCCTGGATGCTGTGGGTGACGAAAATGATCGTCTTTTTAAATTCCATCCATATGCGGAGGACTTCATCTTGCAGCGAGTTGCGCGTTAGAGCATCCAGCGCGCCGAAGGGCTCATCCATAAGCAGCATGGGAGAATCGAGAGCCAGCGCGCGCGCAATCGCGACGCGCTGACGCATGCCGCCCGACAATTCCTTCGGAAACCGGTCGCGGAAATCAGCAAGCTGAAGTTTTTCCAGCAGACTGTCGACCTTCGACCTGATTGCATCTTTCGTAATTCTTTTGATAACCAAACCGAAGGCAACGTTCTCGGCAACCGTCATCCAGGGGAACAGCGCATACTCCTGGAACACCATGGCACGGTCCGGTCCGGGCGAGGAGACCTCTCTATTGTTCGCGATCATCCTTCCGAATGAGGGGAGCGCAAATCCTGCGATGGCATTTAAGAGCGTGGACTTGCCGCACCCCGATGGCCCGAGGATACAGATAAACTCCCCCTGGTAAATATCGAGGGTGATGTCCTTGAGCGCGACGATCTCCCTCTCATCGGCGCGGAAGATCTTACCAACGTGTTCAATCCGTACGATTGGTGTGCCCGCATTGGCTCGGTTTGTCGCTGATTGCATATCCATACCCTAGCCTATCTCTATTCCTCGGTGCCAGCGAAGCAGATAATTATTGATCTTGCTCATTACCGTGTCGATTGCAAGGCCCAAAAGGCCGATTGTGATCATACCAGCAATGATCTTGTCGGTCCAGAAATACTCCCGCGCTTCAAGGATACGGTATCCCAAACCGTTGTTCACAGCGATCATCTCGGCAACAATCACGCAGATGAAGGCGACCCCGATCCCCACGCGAAGACCGGTAAGGATGTGAGGCATGGCAGACGGCACGATGACCCGCCTGAACATCGTCGTTCTGGATGCACCCAGATTGAGGGCTGCGCGGATGTAGATCGCATCGACGTTCCTGACCCCTGAGATCGTGTTCATCAAAACCGGGAAAAACGCACCGAGGCTGATAAGAAAATATGCCGGCGGATTCCCGAGTCCGAACCACAAGATGGAAAGAGGAACATAGGCAATAGGAGGGATAGGACGCAACACTTGGATGATCGGATTGAAGAGTTGATAGACCCGCTCAAAGCGTCCCATGAATAGGCCGAGCGGAAGGGCCAGTCCTGCACCGATTAGGAAACCGACAAGCACCCGAAGAAACGTGGCTAACAGGTCATTCGGAAGTTCGCCTGAAAACAACCAGGAGATATAATTTGATTTTGCCGCATCGAAGGGATCTTGCGGCCGTGCATATGCGATCAGCTTCACGAACACCTGGGATGGCGCAGGCAACGCCTGGGGACTGAAAACCTGGTAGCGGCACAGGGCCTCCCACAGGACCAGCAGACCGACGGGAATGATGGCCGAATGGAGAAACTGCTTCAACAGCGTTGCTGTCCGAGACACCGGCCTATCGTGCATTCAATTCCTTCTTGGCCTTTTCCAACAGGTCGAGTCTGACGTATTCCTTCGCAACCGGAGGTTTCGTCATTTTTGCGATCCCGTATTTGGCCATCATGTCCGTTGAAATCTGGACCTGCTGCACGGTGACGTCGTAGGTGAAGGGCGAGTTTTCGATCGCCATGCGGTACTCCTCGCTCGTTAGTTGTCCCTTGAACATTTTTTCGCTTACATATTTTTCAGCTACATCGGGATGTTCGATAAAATACTTCGTCGCCTCGACGAAACATTTCATGACTCGTTCTGCCACGTCCTTTTTACCGTTGTACATTTTTTCGGTCATGATCAGGGTCCGGACAGGCTCCCCCAGCGGCGTATCGTAAGGCTTGATGATCTCTACCCCGTAGCCCTTGCTGATGGCTTGTGAAGACTGGGGCTCCGATTGGCTGATTACGTCGACGTTGTGCGAGAGAAGCGCCTGATTGAGGTCCGCATAGGCCAAATAGACGATCTGGACGTCTTTACCGGGGTTCTCCGAGAAGGTCAGGTTGTACTTTCCTAGTTCGGCTAGCAGGACCAGCTCCTGGGCGCCGCCGCGGGGCACCCCTACTTTTTTCCCCTTGAGGTCGGCAATCGATTTCCATTTCATGTCCGATCTGCCCACGATCCGTGCGCCTCCCCGGGCAAAACCTGCCACAATGTATATCGGGACGTTGGCTGCCCGGGCTGCAATGGCGCCGTCTATGGCACTTGCAGCAATATCGATCTCTCCGGCGATAATCGCCGGAATGATGTCGATCCCTTTGGGGAATACACGCTCCTCGATGACCAGGTTATACTTAGGAGCGACCTCCTTCATATAAGACACCGCTCCATAATGCGCAAATTTCAGGTTCCCGAGCCGGACCACATCAGCAGCCAGCGCCTGAGACGTAACGATCGATACACAAACCGCGGCCATAATCAATCGTTTCATGTGTGTTCCCCCTGTTGGTGGATTTCCAGTTGATTTTGTCCCGGTGTTAACGGCATGCCCATGTGACAAATGCTCTTTTAAAAAGTTTAACGGAATTTGCGCCGGCTGTCAATAAAATGGGATCGTTTTGAGAGTACTATATGAAAGGTTAATATTACGTTCTATGTGAAAAGCGACCGTTATGACCAGATAATGCTTTACCGCTTGGTCGAGCTAATCGACTGGCGTCTCTCAATCTTTCGACACGATGTATATCAGTGCATATCGTGTTTTTTAAAGTAAGAAGATCATTAACTGAAGTGAGGTGAAAAAAAGAGGCTTGGGATCTCCAAGCCCCTCAAGGCGGCATATCTCGCGTTCATCTTAAGCTATGCATACTTATAATTCGTGTGTAGTTCGTGTTTACCCGACTACGCGGCGAATTACTTGACCAAGGTGGTCGCCTCAGCCCCTTTCGGCAACAGCATATTGACTACGACCCGGACGTTCGCAGTACCCGCATTGATGACTACGTGTTCGTCACCGGGTTTCTCGGTCCAGCTCTCACCTGTCCTTTTTATTATCTCGGCACCTTTTTCTTTCAGCGTTATCTCACCGCTAAGTACCATTACGAGCACGGAGCCGCCATGAACATGCTTAGGAACCCCTGCACCAGATGGGAAATCCATTATAACCGTTAGTAGGTCGTATTCAAGCACCATTAAGCGTGAGCGGGAACTTGGCCTGATAGACAACATTGGGACCGGGTAGGGTGGATTGACCTGCCTTTTCATCAGCCATTGCAACAGATGCCCAGAAAATCGCCACAAGAGTTACAAGCAGAAACAGTTTCTTGGTCTTCATCGTTCTCACCTCATTTCCAGTATCCTAAACATAATCATCATATGGCACTCTCGACTGGTCTCGATTCAATTATACTCTTATTTGGGCTTAGTTGATTATGAGCTATTGCTATCTAATACCTATGTTTGATGCGCAAAATCATTTATAGGTTCAAGAGCATGCACAGCGCCTCGCTCGCCCTTCAACTTGTTGTAGTGACTGGGGTATGCGTTAACCGTCAGGGAGAGGATGCAACTTTTCATTGCAAACCAGATGTTTATTCCCAATATGATCAAGCTGGCATTTTTGCAATGGCTTGTGGTTATTAATTTACGCGGTCCGTTGTAGTGCATAAGCGTTTTCGCAACAAAAACAGGAAAACTCATGCCTGGCCGTCGATGCCTTTACTGCGTGTACATAGGAGACCAGACGCCCGAGTTGTCCGGTGGCGCACCGCCCGGCCGTGCAGGGCTCACATTGCCGCTATGATCCATGTAATATGTGTCATAGTCGTTCGAAACATTTTTACACCTGCCCAATGCATCGCATACTTCCTTCGTCCCAAGAGTTGTATTGACGCTGCTTGATTTTCGTTCTCCAGGCCGCACATTGACTCCCTGGTTGGGGTGATTGAGGCGGGCCAGATCGTTCGAGGCGCTGTGGGCGGCGTTTCGCTGGACCTGTGCGGCAAGCGCATTTTGCATGGCGATGACTCGGCCCGTCACGTCCTTTATCTTGCGCTTATATGCATCCTCCCAGCTTTTGCTGACTGTCCATGTCGCCATCATGTGATTCATAACATAGCGGGCCTGCATGGAGCGTAAAGGATCGGTGCTGAGGAATCCCGACATTTTATAGACCCCCCACACCTGTATGGGACCCGTCGGACTTGAGGCAAGCACCGTAGTGACGAATACGTAGCCTTGTCTATTATTGCACAGGAAGCTTGCCTCGCCGGCACTGGCTCGTGCGATCGCTCCGGAGGCCTGAGCTTCAGATCTGATTGAATCAGTGATGCTTTGCGACAAGGAGGACATGTCATCCACCTTGACCCAACGCGGATTCTTGCAGAGGCGCTGCGAGGCATACTGTTTCGCAAATTGACTTCCCGTGAGAAACCGCTGAATCAGAACTCGACCGGTCTGCGTTTGTACCACTCGGCCCTCTACCCATCCTATTTGCGCGTAGGCTGGATGGGGAACCTGTCGCGGCAGAATTTCCGGATCATCTATGAACACCTGGACCTTTTCATCCGGGCTCTTTGCGCGCAGGAAACCCCTGGCGTCCGTCGGACCGTACCAATGCAGTCCCCCGTCCACCTGCCAACCCTTTGGCACCTCGACACTGAAGCTTTGCTCCTTGGGCTCGGTCCATTTTACGAAGGTCATGGCGCCTTGAGATGTATTCGCCGATTCCGCCGGAATAGCGGCAAGCAGCATCAGTGTAATTGTATAAAAGATTATTCGCGCGTATTTTTCTTCTTTTTGTCTTTCACCCATTGAGTTACCTCCACATGGCCTCACAATGGGGTCGGCTTTATCAAGGGCAAATCATTTGATAGATACCGAGAACCGGTTAATTAAAATATAGCAGGCAGCAAGAAGGAGCACCGAGCTTACATGGGATATTTTTAAGGTAGACTATAAATAAGAGTAAAGTTGTATATGATAAAATTTTCTACATGAACTGTTGGCTGTTACAAAGAGGAGGAACACTAATCAAGGATGGACGAAGTGGTAAAGGCTGCGCCTCAAAATTGTCATTAGAAGAGAAAATGAAGAATTCCAGAACTCCAACATTACCAAGTAACTTTCACAGTGACTTCGTCCTGATATAAGTATCACAATTATTTTGGCAGATTATCGACTATAAGCTCATAATATTCCTCATCGCCAACAGGACCGAAGGCAAAAGGAAGAGGGCCCCATTTTTCGTCGGAGTAAAAACCCGCCCTCAAGGAATCACTCATAGTAGACAACCACCGGGCTGAAGAAAATCGCGCTGTTTCAACTAATCCTAACCACTCTTTGGGTATGCGATAGTTCGAATAGTTATTGTGAGGCACGATTACCATATCGCCTAGTGACAATGTCACGTTTAGGGCGTTGATAGGTTTGCCACCTTTCTTCTCCATATAATACTGAAATCCCCAATGGCCCTGGAACCAAAGGCTTTCAGCCTTATCGGCGTACTTTGAACTGATCACATCCGCGGCTCTGCGAGCCGTGTCAGCCAATCTGTAATCCGACCACACAACCAAAAGCGAGATGATCAAAGATGGAATCAGCGGTAAGACAAGACGCTTGAAGTTTCCCAAGGCATCGGTGGTCTTGATGCTTTCAAGCCGACGCACCGCCAGGACCCCGACAGCAGGGGCCATGGGGAGGATACTGCGGCCATTGACTGTCCAATTGAGGAATGTAGCAAATATAAATGTTCCCATTAACCAGAGGAACAGAAGAAGCGAATCGGCGCTTCTCCTTGTCCACAGGTCGGAAGCGGCGAGCAGAAGAACACTCGTTCCTCCGGCCGCGAAGAGAAAGCATTGAACAGCAAAAGGCCAGTTGAAACCGCCGCTAGCCGCAAAAAAAGTTCCCGGCCCCATATGTCCGAGTGATAGAAGGCTGATAATCAATGCAAAAAAAGCGCATGCAGCGATAATTCGCTTTCGCCATAATAAAGGCGTGTAGAAGAGAGCCGTAAGGAGGCATCCCCCTGTAAAAGAAAGTCCAGTCAGTACCCTTGTGAAGATCGTTTTGTCTGCAGTTGGATGGTATCCCGAAGAAAATTGAAAGGCATCCAGAAGCAGGCCTTTCCCGTAAAGTGAATGCGTCAAAAGATTGTACAGGATTTGAATTGCCACGGGAATCAAAAGAAAGAACAGGTGATAACGGAATCTGCGTTCTCTCGCTAAGGAATATGCAAGTAAGAGAGGGATAAGGCTTACGCCATAATACTTCGTCAGGCTGGCAGCCGAGATTAAAACTGCTGAGGCGATTAGACTGATGTTCGAATTGCTCTTCATACCCCTTATCCAGAGAAATAACGCCCAGACCCAGAATGACAGCATCATCGTATCGCACATGACAGAAGTGCTCGACAGGAGGAACACCGGCGTCAGTACGCCGGCCAGCGCGGAAATAAGCGGCATGGAGCACAGCTCCCCGGCGAGGAAGTAGGTGCCGATGACAGCAGCAAGGGCTGGAACAAAAAACGCGGCATGCAATGCTATTTCGCCCCATCCCATCACGAAAGCCGCCAGGGCTATATAGTAAGAATCGAGAGGAGGATTCTTTGCAACCTCAGACATCGGTAACGGGACATCTGCCCAATTGACATCAAAACCATAAAAATTACAAGGGTCGCGGTTAATCTGACGGGCTGCCCAGAGAAACAGCGGATCATCTATATGGAAGGCCTTGTGAACGAAAGGCAAAAGGCAGGCCGCGATGACAATGACGAGAACGATCATCGATATAACAGAACGGTTCATTTTACATTCCTCGATTTATCCTCTATGCCCTGCTTATTGCGATCGCCTTTCTTCATCCCCTCTACGTCAAGGATGCGCTCGCTCCCCTGGCTGTTGCTTTTGGTCGTACCTGGTCGCTCCCTTCCGGTCTCGAAAGGAACGACAAGACGTCAGGGTGTCCCTCGGTGTCTAACAAGGATACCCTCTTTTGTCGGCAACAAGAGGAATGCGATGTGCAATCGCCTCCAACAATCATTCTCCGGATCGACTGAAATCTCGTAGAGGTCTCTTCCGTTAAGTAATTTGAAGCTGATTTGTGGTCCATTACCAGGTGACAGAGAGATATAGCCATATCGATTATAGATTGTCATGTCGTCATGATCAAGGCTTAACTCTCTCATTTCATCAAGATGAGGTATGTACTTCAACCCGTTAAAAACCTTTGCGCCTGCCGCGTAAGTTAAATTGGCAAGCAATGGGACACCTTTGCCGTATACGATCCATTTCGCTTCGGGGTCCTGACGAACAGCGTCACTGATTTTTTCGTATATCGGATTGCTCAATATCGGGCTTAGACCCGTACATATTGGATTGACTAAACCATGAAAAAAGATATTTGGAATGAGAATTAACCCCGCAAATAACAACGGTATCCTGAAAAGCAATAAAAAACTGGCTCCTGTTACGAACGCACAGACCATGATAATCTGAGATATCGATGCGAAGTCATCCGTGACAATATTGAAATAGTATGAATAAATCAACGTTCCAATAAACATAATGGCAGTGATTCCAGTCTTGCATTTCAGGCTGCAGAGAGTATGTTCTTTTGCAGTCCTATGCAGGAGCAGGCAGGTCCACATAATGCTGGCTATTCCGAGTGGCAGCAATGCTCTTCGCTCCAAAACCCTGTCGAACAAAGTGAGTTGTGCAACAGGTTTAGGGAACCCCCAAATCAACCAAAAAAGGATTATGGCTATATATATGACGAGGCCGATGTTCAAGGCGGAAACCTTTTTACGCCGTAACAATTCCAAACCAAAGAACATCAGCGGAACGGGGAAAAAGAGAAAGAAGTTGCTCGATTCACATGCGTTGTCCCAGACCTTGGGGAAATGACGCTCGGACAGAAATGGACCAAAAAAGCCACTGAATATTCTGACAATAGAGACTCCCCCTCCCGTGGAACGCCTCCTGCCCGGATACACTGTGCTGGCAAAAGCATCCAATGTCTGCTTAATATCCGAATAGAAAAGAAAGATTAAACCTGCTGTAAGCGCTAGGGTGACGCTGATCAGTCGGAATCGATTCGTGAGCAATTCGGGATACACCATTCTAAACCGCGGTAAAAGCACTCCAATAATAATGCAACAACTAAGATACGCAAGGGGTACCTGATGGGCAGGATACAATGAGACAGCAAAATTGAAAAAAGCTATTAGAAAAACGAAGGAAGACAGAGCGACCACGATCTTGCGCCTCGAGATGAGCATCTGTATAAATGCCGTGGTAAAGAGTGCGAAACAGCCGACGAGTTCAGGCCACTCCTGAGGAGATGAGTACCACCACTGCATGTAACCTGAGAAGAAAACCCATAAAGCGCCGAATAGAGATAAGAAGAAATTATTTTCCAGTACCACCATAAGAAGAAGAAAAACCCCGCCTATCAGGATCACCAGCTTGGCGTTCCAGTAGAAAGCAAAAGCCCGTTCCGGATTGACAATGAAGAAGGGCCAGAATTGCGGTCTGAGAACCATACTGAAATGTCTGACGGGCACATTCATGACCAAAGGGGCTTTGTATCCGCCAAGCGAATAGTTTTCGGTGGGAAAGGGAGGCTTGCTATTGCACTGACTTAGGATTGCAGGGGTATGAAACGCCCACTCATCAGCTCTGTAGGATTTGGGTGTTCCAATGAGAATATGGTTGTCTGATCTCTGGCCCAAATATTGGTCCCAACTCCCTGCAGAGGAACCATTGATATTGAAGAACGTTGCTAAAAGGAGATAAAGAGCTAGAGTTGCAAATAACAGCTGGATCTTATAATCGAAACATATTTCGGTAATGGTGCTGTCTTGTGGGGCGCCCTCGCAGTCTGCTACTCTTGGTGCATCCATTGTTCATTTCCTTCTCGGTCTGTCAAAGATTGTGCCTGTCAAGATACAGCAACGTGGATGGGGCTCGATTGCCCATGGCTCCATGATTCAGGAAGCGATTTCTCGTCTGGTGATGAAAAGGTTAGCGGCGTTCGAAGTCGAGCGTCGCTCCCCGTTCAAGTAAAGACCGCGCCTGAGTCACCATGGCCTTTATGATGCTTCCAGCGCTCGGACGATCGTGAATAAGCCCGACGCATTCACCGACGACAATTGCTGCAACCTCGAAATCTTGTCGTGACCTCGCTTCCGCATACGTAGCGGCAAGACTGCCAAACGCTTCAGCCGCCTCCGATTCGCGATGTCCCCACTGCTCAGTGAGTTTGTTTCTAAGGATTCGGAATGAGAATTCGTCGGGCCATGGCACACCACGCAATGCGTCGATTGCTTTAGTACGAACTGTGTCATCGCCGCTGTAGCATAGGGCTCGATCCGTCGCGGCTGGTGGTGTGAGGGCCTCTTCCGACGCCCAAAAACGGGAACCAACAACAACGCCATCTGCGCCCAGCATCAACGCTGCAGCAAGCCCGCGCCCATCCGCAATTCCTCCAGCGGCGAGAAGCAATGTTGATGGCGATTCTTTGGATAAATAATCCGCGACTTCAGGCACGAAAGGCAGAGTCGATCGCTTGGCACCATGACCGCCGGCCTCGGTTCCTTGGGCGACGATTGCCGTCGCACCACCTTCGAGCGCCTGATCAACGTGACGTAAAGACTGCACTTGGCATATGAGTTTCGAGCCACTGCGTCGTACCTTTTCTGCAAAGGGGCGTGGGTCGCCGAATGAAAGAAACACACAAAACGGCGAATGGCTAAGTACCTCATCCAGCACTTGAGGCGCCCGCGCTAGCGCCCACGTGATAAATCCAATGCCGAACTTGTGGCCTCGAACATGTGCCAGTTCCCGCTGAATGTCATGCTCCCCGCCGAGTATCCCAGCATAACCGCCACCGACGATACCAAGGCCGCCAGCGCTCGAAACAGCGGCAGCCAGCCGTCCGCCGGTCACCAATGCCATCGGAGCGCAAAGGATCGGATGTTGGATTCCAAACCCCTCCGTCAAACGCGTTCTCATCTTGATCCCTTCATATATTCATGGATTCCGGTTCGGTTTAGATTCGGCGCGAAGGCATCGCTTCCGTGCAGCAAAAAAAGTATCAAGGCATTACGTGAGCGAAACTGACAATGCTACGATGAAAATTATCTCACACGAATATATGCTCGATTCAGTTTAATGTCAATATCGTCGATAGGTCTTTTCAGAGAAAAATGCTGACAGATTAGAGATGAAAGACAGGATGGATCCGATAGTGACGACGATAACGCAAAATAATAGATTCAGGGTGTTTCTTGCAAACCGTCTATAGAACCCCATCTATAACTATGCAATTGAGCTCCTGGAAAAAATACTGCAAGATACAAGATATCAGTTGAAGTATTCTCGTCAAAGCGCATCATTTTGCGCTCAGCCTTTTGCCGAGTTCTCATAAAGCAGGAATTCTTGCGTTGTAACGGTTTGATCCTCCGTAACCACCTTGTCCTGTAAATATCTTTTTGCAAGGGCGAAATCCGGGATTCCGCTTACCCTTTTCCCGTTGGAAAGGATTCTCTTGACAGAAGACGGATCATCAAAAAGTATTTTCCGATTGACTTGTGTTACATACAATCTGTCTAAAACACGCGCATCCAGAAGGATTTTAATGATACTTGGCCCTGCGACTGCATAGATTGTCCTATAATTCCTTCTCATTGCAAGGTAATCAATCATTACCTTTCCTTCTACACCCTCGGCGCCAGCCCCGGCTACGGTAACGCCCATATCCCGCAAACTCTTAGCATCGTCGGAATCGGCCAGATCATATGTTGAAAAAAAATATATGTTCCTCCCTGCCTGCGTTGCCGATTTGGGAATTATAAGATCCGGACTTCTCCCGACGATCGCAAGATCAGGCCTTCTCGATTTAAATCCGTTCTTAAGTCTCCATTCCCCTAATTCTTCAAACTCGCCTCCTGCTTCAAATTCGGTAAGGACGTCCTGTGCATTCTCGCCCTCGGTGGCAAAACGACTCAGATATACCTTCGAAGTAATGATCACATCCGCTTGTGCCTCTAGTTCCTGGAAAAGCCTCCAGTCATCGTGATTTCTGAGCGCTTTTGGCACTCGAAAAAACCCGTCTCGGTCTTTTAGGGCAATTACTTCATTGAGATCGCATAAGTAGTTGGTATATACGATCGACCGTCCAAGGCTCCCAGAAAAATTATGGAGACTTTGGCTCAAATATAGATTTTCGAGAGGAATTACCCTTTTTTCTGGCATTATCTCCAGAACCTCTTTTTTATTTAGCGGTGTCACCATCTGATTCCTGCTCTCTGTCAAAAACACCTACTGATATGCATAAGGGATATAGCGAGTAACATATTAGGATAAATATTTCGTTTCCCAAAATAAAAAAAGCAGGCTGTAATATAGCCTGCCTTTTAATTCATGGGTGCGTGGAATTACGAGGAATTACTACGTCTTGAAGAAATACGGTATATTCATCGTATTCTTCAATTATTTCCTCCTGGGGTAGTAACAGCATTACGCAGCTCCGATTCCCCACCCCGTCCACGCTCCCAAGAGCATTTTGGACCAAGGCTATCTGAAACGAACGTCACACTATTATCAAAAGCAATATACATCAAATCGTCATCCTGTACGATGCTGCGTAGCTCCCTTGGTTCTGCAACCACGCCCCCTACAGCAGCGCCGAAGCATTGTATACCCATGTCGACTGATCCGACAAATGTAACGCTATTATAGAGGGCAGCATACATAATCCCGTCATCTTGGACGATACTCCGCATATCTTCCCCGTAGGCCAAACCGACAGATAGCACAAACCCCATGGCCGTTAAAAACGGCAAAAGCTGTTTCATAAAAATCGCCCCCTCAAATTTATGCAACTTACTGTAACTACTTTAATTTTATCACACTATATTGCATAGTCAAGAAGGCGTTTAAACTTATGTGCTACAAAGATATTACGAAAAGCGATAATCAGTGAAGCAACTACTTAACAAGTTCAGCGCACCTTCCAGTTGCCAGGCAGGCGGCGGTTATAGGCTGAATTTGGCGACATTGCTTTCATCCATCTATCATCGCTGTGCCAGATTCCGATCCTTCACGATGTTAGTCTGGGATCTCTGCTTCTACAAGCTTTGCCAGAAGAGTAAGTGATTCCTGCCACCCGAGGTAGCAAGCCTCAGGAGGGATTACATCAGGCACCCCTTCTTGAATGATGTTCAACTCAGTCCCGACAGACACCTTCTTGAAGGTTACCGTAACCTGAAGCTCCCCTGCCAAGCTCGGGTCGTCAAATTTGTCAGTGTAGCGAATGCGCTCGTGCGGAACCAGCTCGAGATATCTTCCACCGAAGGAGTGGCTATGTCCTGTTGTGAAATTCGTAAACGACATCTTGTGGGTGCCGCCAACCTTGGCATCCAAGTGGTGAACCTTACCGATGAATCCGTTTGGAGGAAGCCATTTGACCATTGCATCGGCATCTAGAAACGCTCTATAAATTTTCTCAGGCGTTGCACGAAATACCCGGTGAAGCCGGATGGTGTTAGTGGCCATGTTCTTGATTCCTTTCTATTTACTATTGATTTGCAAGGGTTAGCGAATACAACATATCAGGCTGGAAATCTAGATAAATACGCTTAGACATATCGCTAGTCGCCTCGTGATCAACTATTTACTGTTTCACTCTTGAAAGACGATATGTGACAAATCCGTCCGGACAGATAACGTCCACATAATCGACCTTTTCCCAATCCATTTTTTCTGACCACCGCATAGCAAATGCCATCGGATGGATTGCCGCAAAAGCACGCCCACACATACCCGTGGGTTCTGGCGTTCTCGCTGTTAAAATGTACGTTTCACCCTTGTGACATTTAGCCGAGCCGGGGCACATTCCGGATTCAGAACTTATTTTTACGGCTTCGCATTTAATAGAATAATTTGCCATCCTCTCACCTCCTATTTAATCATGAGTCAATTTTATAGTTTTTTATGACACAAATATATGTCTGATTTTGCCTCTTGTCAACGCTATGGGATGCATCATCAGGGATGCGGGAAGATGTTACGACAGGAAGCATAAAAGAGCTGCAACTGCTGCGACTTACAGGAAGGAAGTCTTTTCGAAGGTTACCGGAGGAGATTGCAATTCTCCAGCATTCGCATTGCCATTTAAGACCCCTACCGGGTGAGGATCCCGGTAGCGTAAACTGTCATCAATTTCTGGTTGAAACGTGTAAAGAACGCGCTGGTAAGACGCTGTGATCAAAATCAAAGAGTCAATTCCTAAAATCCAAAATAGTCTTTTTACCGCATCTCTCTCCCCTCGTCCGTCATCAACCTTGAAATAATCCCTTTCCCGTCTTTCCTGAGCGAAACCTCGACTTTAAGCGGGCCGCGGGCCGCATGTCCCTGTTCGATCTGGATGCCTTTTCCCTCTTCTACGAAATAGCTCTCGATCCCGTATTCCACGTTCACCTTCTTTGCCCTATACTCTGTAACCTCTTCAACGATCCCGTGAACAGATTGCAGTTTTCCGTAGCATGACTGCTTATAGGGAGCATCATCCTTGAAGAAAAATGAAGGACTGTTCTGATTATCAAGACAGACCGTGACCGCGTCGCCTTTCTTAATTCCCATGAACCACGTCCGGGAGGAAAGCTCCCTCTTGATGCCGCTGTCGTCACGCAGGATCACGGTTCTCGTCGTATCGTTGTATTCGTGCCGAACCCTGCCCTGGATGAACCTGCCTTCCGCAGGCGTTTCCTTGCTGACCGAGGTAATGAACGACACGCCGTCCGTTCCCGTTTCGAGGCTCACGAAGATAGGCTGTCCCGGCACGAACTCCGGCTTCTGCGAATCGCTGGCAAGCGTGATATCCGTTATCTCGTACGTGAGCTTGACGTAATCTCCCCGGAAGACGTCGCGGGGATCGACCGGCATGGTCTTCAAGATTACCTTGTCACCGGTCGCGAGCCAGTGCTCCCGGTAACCGATGATGCCGAAGAGCAAAAGGACCTGAAGCAGGACGATTATGATGAATTTGGTCCGCATCAGTCCTCCTCCAGGTTGAACGACGCCAGCACCTTACGCCGCTTTTTCTCGAGGAGGGCCCCGCCCACCAGGAGCAGAAGACCGCCTCCGATGAAGAAGAGCGATCTGGGCAGCATGCTGTAGAACATATCGAAATACCGGCCAAGCACTTCGAGCACGAAGAACAGCAGCCCGAGGTTCACATACGCCCGGTTCCGCTTGAGATAACCCAGCACGATCACACCGATCACCTGGATCGCGTAAAGCAGGTTGAATGCTAGTCGCGGCATGTGGATTCCCTGTTTGTATGTTGAGTAATCGTATGTTATCCGGCCCGTCATTGGGTCGATCCCCTTCATGCTCGATACACTCGAAATCAGTACGATGATGAAAAGAGCTGCTACGAAGGTCGCTTCCGCTATCCAGTGCTTACCCTTGTCGCCCTTTATGATATATAGCGAGAGGCTTATGATCACGATCACTGCGAAACCTGCATAATAAGGCAGGAAGCCCTGAGCTCCGAAATGCCATTGAGAAAACTCAAATGTAAGGACGTAGCCGGAGAGCAACGTGAGGAAGAGCCCTACACTGAGATATGGGGCCGCAAGATGGGAAAGGGACTTTATGCCGCGGTGCAAAAGTCCGAGGGCCCAGAGAACGAGGCCCGCCTGGAGAAAGAGGGCAATGAACGATGAGTAGCCCGAGTAGAAATAGTTCATCAGGTTGAAGGTCGACTCCATGCCGAGCCAGATGAGCAGGTCAATGACAGCAAGGGAAAGGAGCGTGTTCAGTCCGAGGACATACGCGAGCGGAAGCACGAACAATCCCCACAGCAGTGGGCCGTTCGGATAGTGGACCGCGATGTGGTACATTTGGGCGATCAGGAAGATACCTGCGCCGAAGATAAGCGACCCTAGCAGAATGAGCGATGCGCCAAAGCGCGGAAAATTCGACCGTTCGTGCCGGAGGTAATAACCCGCGCCGTACGAGGTGAGCATCGAACTGAAGATGACCGCGAGTTTGCCGGCGTTCGGTATACTTGACCAGTTCGACGCGATGAAGAGCAGGACGCCGACTCCTACGAGGATTGAGCCGAGCAAGGAGATTACAGAGATGAGCCTGCCCGGCCCCGTTTCCTCTTCCGCGGCCTCTACGCCCTGATAGCGCTTGAGGATTGCGTCACGCTGCTCGGGGGTAATGACGCCTTCTTCGACCCAGCCGCGTGCCTCGCCTTCCAGCGTTTGGATGAACGGCTTATCCGGTTTCATCAACATAAAGTTTTGACGTACTCAAAACAATAACGAGGATATTATATTAAGCAGATAACGCATGATTGTATCCCCGATTCAAGAGTATGTCAACGATATCGATAGAAAATTGGTTATGATGAAGGTGAGAATGATTGAAGCTGTACGGATGGTCTTGCTTGAAATCCTCTTCCACCAGGCTGGTTCTTTACGGATAATTAAATGGCTCCCGTTAGCGCAAACTCGAGGAAATAAAGCGCTTTAGCAAATATTTCCTTAAAAGAATTATATCGCGATTTTGTTGTGTTATATCAGAAACCGATGGGAGCGATCGTTACTAATCCTTCTCGTTGATCGTTTTGCCTTCTGAGAGGTTTTCTTTGATTCTTGATTCCGTGGCCAGGGCGAGCATTTTTTCACGGTTCTGCATTGCCTTTTTCGCATTATCCGGATCCTGCTTGAGCTCATAACTCCGGGCCAGTTCTTCATAGTATTGCGCTGCCACCGTATAATTTCTGGATCGCGGAGGGATCCCGTTATGTTCCCCGGACTCTTCCTTGATCATACGCTCCAGTATCGTTATAGCATCATTCGGCCTATTTTCCGAATTATACGCGACCGCCAGACGGTAATCGAGAAATCGCAGTCTGTTCTCGAAGCTAGATGCATAGAGGAGATCTTGTCCGGCGCGACCAATATCTTTCGAACGAGAGAACCTGGCTCTCTCTTCTTCAATGATGCTGCTTTCCGGTTTGGAAGTTTCCTTCATAAGATGCAGAATCAACACAACTACGGCAGCGCCTGCAATTAGCGCAGCTATTTTCAGTGAAGGTTTCATGGTATGTGCCCCCCGTTCAGGTAAAAGTAACCACCATACGCTGCGAGAGAATGCAGGATGACAATTGAAAAATAAGACAATTGAGAGGAAAAAACAAGGTGAAAATAATGGTCGCGGAAAGATGAAGAATTTCAATCCTTCCGACAGTTTCGAAATGAAACACGCGCCCTGGAGTATCGGCAAATAACAGTAACGACCGGAAGGACTTCGCAATCTAGGTGTTGAAAAACATTTTATCGAAATTACTCAGGTGACTCCTTGAATTGAATGAGGTTCTATTGGTCATTACTACAGATGCCAACCCTTTTGATGGATAAACCCTCATTTCACTGTGAAATCCTGCGCCGCCACCTTCTTTGTAGAAGTATTCAATTCCGTCCAAAATTCCGACATGCCAAGCCAGCGTCATCTCGATGTATTTCCCTAAATTCGTTTTTTGCCGTTCATAGAGAATGTGCCTGGTGTCTCTGCTTAGCAACACCGATTGATCAGACAATAAATCCTGAAGAATTCGGCTGAATGCTTTTGCAGAGCCAATGGCGCCGCCGAATGAAGGCCCATTGACGTATACATCTTTTACATGCAGCCAGTTTCCTTCGTACTTCCCCCACACAGCCTTATCCATTACAAAGTATTTTGCGACATTCAATAATGAATATTTTGCCAAATATCCTTTTGCACGGGTGGCGTCTTCAGCTACTGCAAAATCGATGTCTCCCGGTGCAAGCTTCAACGGCTGAAAAATACATTTTCTCACATATTCTGAGTAGTCCTGTTGGGCCGCCGCCTCAATGACCATCCCAAGCAGCCAGTAGCCGATATTCGAGTAAGCATACTTTTCGCCCGGTGCAGTCACATTTTCGTGATTGGATTCCAGTACCTGAGCCAATGCTGCTTGTTCATTAAAGTTTTTATGATCTTCCGCTAAATGAACCCATTTTAAGGGAATTGGATTAGGGATCCCGGACGTGTGATTTAAAAGCTGGCGAATGCTGATCTGTTGATGGTATGGATGTTCTATGAACTGAGAAGCCCTGTCGTCTAAATTCAGCTTTTGTTTCTGAGTCAACTGCAAGATGGCGATGGCAGTTATCGTCTTTGTCATTGAGAACGCAGCCATCGTGTGCTTAAGGCTCAATGGAGTCCTGTTTACTATATCGGCTGATCCCGAACTTTGCTCATAAATCGTATGATCTTTATCAACGAGGACATATTGGAGGCCTGGGGCATCATCAGGGGATAAATCAAAGGGTAGCTTAATTGTTCGCTCCATACAATGACAGATTGCCATATGATGAGACGGCGCAGTGCATTATTTAAGAAGCCTGGAGAATTGATAAAAGCCGATATGCAATTGACCTAAGGCAAGTCTAGCAAATTATTAAGTGGAAAGGCAATCCATGGTTATAGTTCGGGATTCTAAGACTTCCACGAATACGCCGCCATTGACGTAGCTTCAAGATCAGCATAGTTGAGCTCGGAATGTTATGACGCATGCATGTCCTGGCGGCACCGGTGTCAGGTCTGCGGCGATTCAGCTCGAGACGGCATCATATGGATGACAATAAATCGCCACCGGCGCCAGCCAGTTCTTTGCCCGGACCCGCTGCTTCCACGAAGGAAATATTGGAAAAGATAGGATCGAGTCTCTACGTCTTCGCTTTCCCGATGAACGCTTTCATTGGCCCTATAGATCCCTCTCTCTATTTCAAAATCTCCTTCGCCGCCTTCTGCCCCCGCATCATGATAACAAACAGCGCGAACGTTACGGCACACGGCATGGCGATAAACCACGCATGCACTGAATACGGCTCAAATAACAGGGGATACAGCAAGCCTATCGAGGTAAGTATCGCCGCAAGGGTTAAAGTGGTTACCATAGCCCTCTGGCCGGCCGGTTTCTGATACGTCTGAATTCCCCCGACAGCGAGCGCAAGCAGGACGCCACCGGACCAGCGGATCCATCCTAACTCCACCGGATTCCCTCCAGCCATATCTCTTAATATCCACGGTGTAATAAAGAACCCGATGCCGTAAACAATATTTACCAGGATCGAAAACACCAACGCAGTTTTCAACTTCTGAACCATACCGTCCTGTGTCATGGTAAGACCTCCTTTAAAACATTTTGGTTTCTCCACAACTACATGACCTTCTCGATTGACAGCGATACTCACGCATCAACAAAAAAAGCCGGGCATACCGTAAGTATATCCTTCGGTAGCTCGGCTGTCTTGGTCTCCTAAGACCCGCGGCTTTCCGTCCCCTTCTCGCGAAGAGTTTGGCTTTATCGGGGCATCATGTCTTCAGGTGGATTTAAACGAATCGAGTATTCTTTTTTCTGATAAATTTTTAGAATGTTGAGTAATGTGGTTACAGATTTGCACTAAAAATATACGTTATTGATTAAAGCTGGCAACAGCTGTCGGTGTTATGGCGCCGCTTGTTCCATTTTCATGCAACCTCATCCTTAGAACCAGCGGTTCTGTGTTGAAGTGGGTGCTTGGATACCGGATTCTTCACCGCCGCCAACTGTTGCCTTCTGGAGGATCCTTTGGTATCTGGCACATTTCATTTTATATACCGAAATGTATAAAAAAAATTATCACACGTCCGACGAATTGTCATTGATATATATCAATCATATGTTGATATATATCAATCGATAAACTGCAACAAATTGCATGATCGGCCTGACCGTATGACCGGATGTCGATTTGCTTATCGCTCCGCGAATTGGTTTAGTCCACTGATTTCTGCGGGAATTGAGAGGGATTGGCCACGATCACTGTACCCCTGTCACGCTTTATCAGGCCCTCCTGTTCCATCGCTTTGAGCACACGACAGAGGTGTTCGGGAGAGATGGCAAGAAGTTGCGCCAGTTCCTGATTGGTCAGCGGAAGGGCAAATTTATCAGGAGTTTTGGAAACAGTGGATCCATGGTTGTGGATCATTTCGGACAGCAAAAGCTCCAGACGTTCTTGCGCGGGCATGAAGCTCGTTTCCTCTATTCGTCTCATCTGACTATAGATATTCGAACTGAGCAGCCTGTGGATATGCAGAGAAAACTGCACGTTATTTTCCACAAGCTCTAAAAAATTCTTCTTTGTAATGCTACGTAAAAAAGTCGGAAGCACAGTGATTGCGGTGTAGGAATATTCTTTATCAAGAAATATTGAAGGTGCTCCTATTAGCCAATTTCGGTGCCTGAGGCCGACGATCACTTGGTCGCCACTCGACGTGATTCTGACAAGTTTGACCAACCCATTCTCGAGCAGGTAGACGGCATCCGCCGGGGTATCCTGCCTGCATATCACAGTATATGCTGGACAGAGCTGTGACTGACCGCGGAAATAGCGATCGTTCTGTGGATCGTTGCAAAAAGAATTAAAAAACCCTTCAGATTGACTATGCTGATTCATAAATTCAAATGTGTCATCAGCTTTTTTCTCGGGGGCTTTTTTCTTCCCATGTAGCAATCTTGTCTCGATCTTCATAAGTGCTTCTCTAGAACTTCCGCATTACAACAGCCTTTTCAACGACAACATTTTTGGATTAACAAAATCGACAAGGAGGATTTCAAGAAATTATCCATCGTCGTACATTTGTAACCCGCTAAAATTAGCTTAACAGGGAAATATTGCAAAGTAAAGAATGTTAAATGGGTATATTTAGGGTAGTGTAAAATTTACACACGCATATATGAGTCATATATTTGCAGTAGATTCCGTTGTCTGTCATTTTGAATAAACATCATCGGAAAGGTTTGGCCATGCCGAAACCTCGATATATATGATCATCCATATGAAACTTTGCCAAAGTTTGCGAAAGGGTATTTTAAGGGTATTACGCTTTTTGATCCTGCTGATAACCGAAGCGCTGCTGAGGCTGGAAAATACAGCAAGGACAGGTAGATATTCTCACTGCACGTCAAAGATGATCTATAAAAATCCAGATTAGCAGACAGAACCAGGATCAGCGCTCGTCACGGTTTTCCTTCTTCCTAAAGAAGATCAATAGGCCGAAAAAAATGATCGAGCTGAACACAAAGAGATTGATGAGAGCAACGATCGCCAGCCTGATCCAGATTGATTCCTCCTCATTGGTTGCCGTATAAAAGATGTCCTCAAAGCTGGAGATGTGTTTCTGATAGACAGCATAACCGATTATAATAAAGGAAAAGAACAGGATCACGAATAAAAAAGCGATATACGCCACAAGTATTCTTTTTCGCTGTTTGTTCATTTGTCTTGAGAATATCTGTGAGGCTTGTGATCGGCATCCTGAGAGTCGGATTCATGCCAGGTGATGGTATTCGGGGTTAACCCTTGGCATGACGCGATATCCTCTAATCCTCCTTGGAGCATCATGTGGCGCCAAGAAAAGCACCTGCATCAAATTCAGACCTCAACCTTCGGCCACCACGTCAAAATACTTACTGCGGTGGGGCCATGACCTCTCCTGCGGGTTTCCACCCCGCTGACGTGATCTTCCATGTACCGTCCTCCTTGGACAGATGCACTTCGAAATTGTACACGCCCAGCGCTTCGGGGAGAATGCCGCCACCCGTGCCGCGCCCGTTCATGACGGCTTGGAACACTGCCTGCGCGGCTGATCCGGTCACTACAACATCTACGTTCGGAATGAAAACTGAGACCCTTTGGTGCCGGAAGAAATAGAATGCCAGGATCCCCTTGATGTCGTTATAGTCGTTGCCCTGCGGGTCTCCATAACTTTTCGAGATGTGGTCCAGCGCCCTGCTGATCTTCTTCTCCTCGGCGGCGTGCTGGACTTCGGCTACGACCTTCTTCACCTTGCTCTCCTCTGTCTCCTTTGAGCAAGCGCTAAACAGCGGTACGAGGAACAAAAGGATAAGAAGCGGTTTATACGTTGTCATGTCGTTTTCGCATTCCGATCATAAAAATAATTTTATCACAAAAATAAGTCCGAGACCTCCATCTGGCGACCTCCCCTTAGTTATTGCAGCAGGGCGGTGAATACGTTTGTGGTAAAGGGTATTTGATAATACGAGAATGAGAAAAAGCGCCGGGGATTCGCGAGAAGGCAGTTGATCTTCGAGGGGCTCGAGCCTTCGTGTTACATAATGGGATACACATTCGGGGTATGTACCCGAATGCCTTTTTGTCCGGACCACTTCAGATATTCCCACAGCGTTGAATGGTCTAAACAAAAAAGCCATCACCGGTCTTATGCATCGGCCAGTGATGGCAAGTAACATACCTATCTTCGGTTACATATGCAAAGTCATGTGAGGTTTACCGCATAAAACCAAATCTTAATATGCCACTAGTACCATGTTAGGGCCATTGTACGTCCCTGTGGCGGTCGCACCGCTACCGAAGTTATAGGCACCGGTTCCTAGTATATCTCCCGCCGCGTATATATAGCCGCTGGGTGCTACGGCAGATACGCTCATGAAGAATGAATCACCAGTTCCTGCCGTCACGGTTTGGGCCCACGATGCCACGCCGGTGCTGTCGTATTTCACCAGCACAATGTTTTCGCCACTAGATGTTCCTGTGGCGGCCACGCTGTCGAAGCCATAGGAGACATTTCCAACAATAAATCCCGCGGCGTATACAGAGCCGTCGGATGCCACAGATACGCTATTGAATGTTGAGTCATAACCTCCCAACGTTACGGTTTTAGCCTGCTGTACCGCGCCGTTGGAACTGCTGTATTTCACCAGTACCACGTTAATGCCGCTACTGTTCGTTCCTGCGACGTTCACGCCGCCGAAAGTATAGGTGCCGGTCCCCTGGATATATCCCGCGGCATATACCGACGAGCCGTCTAATGTCACTGATACGCTGGTGAAGAATGAGTCACCGGTTCCAGCCATTACGGTTTGTGCCCACTGCGCGTTGCCATTGCTGTCGTACTTCACCAGTGCAACGTTACCACCGTCAGTGTACGTCCCTGCGGAGACTATGCCGTTTCCGAAGTCAAAGGTGCCGGTTCCTTTGATATATCCCGCGGCGTACACAAAGCCATCCGATGCCACGAATACGCCATTGAAGGTTGAGTCATCAACTCCCGCCGTCACGGTTCGAGCCCACTGCGCGTTGCCATTGCTGTCGTACTTCACCAGTACCGGGCTATTACCATTTGTCGTCAATGTGGCGGTCACGTTGTTACCGAAATTATAGATGCCGGTCCCCTGAATATATCCTGCGGCGTACACAGAGCCGTCAGATGCGACGGATACACTACTGAATGTTGACACATTGATTCCCTCTGTCACGCTTCGTGCCCACTGCGCCACACCCGTGCTGTCGTATTTCACCAGTACAATGTTACTGCCGGTAAACGTCCCTGCGATGTTCACGCCGCCGAAATAATAGGAGCCTGTTCCATAGATATATCCCGCGGCATATACCGAGCCGTCTAATGCCACGGCTACGCTGTTGAATAATGACTTATCGCTTCCCGCCGTCACGGTTCGAGCCCACTGAGCCGCACCGGAGCTGTTGTATTTCACCAGTACGACGTTACTGCTGGTGCACGTCCCTTGGGATATCACGCCGCTGCCAAAGTTATAGGTGCCGGTCCCATAAATATCCCCTGCGGCGTACACCGAGCCGTCCGATGCCACAGACACGCCATTAAAGTCCGATTGGCTAGTTCCCGTTCCAGCTGATACGGTTTGAGCCCACAGCGCTGGAAGTACAGTGGCTGTGATAGACGCCGATATCTCAGCTGATGGTGCGCTTTCGTTTTCATATGGATAAGTCCCAGTGGCCGCTGTCACTACAAAATAATAGGTATTGGCGGGGCCTGAAATGTCAGCGGGACTGGTCACATTCGGTACGCTCCTGAACCCTGGCAGTTGGGTCGAATTTGGCGTTACACCCGTCGATGTTGCCATGTAAATATTATACGCTGTTGCACCCGTTACAGAATTCCAGCTGATCAAGACAGATCCATCAAGTTGTGGAGTAGCTGTAACTCCTGTCGGCGCAGCAGGAGCGGGGGTCTGGATTATACTCGTATTAGACAGAGCGGAGATAACGCTCTGGTCCACGGTCGCTTGGCAAATATTGGATGTAGTAGTATTAGTCATAAACGTGGTGATTGCACTTGCCAAATTTGTCAGCGCGGGCCCTTCAATCTGGGATAATGATACAGTGCCAGTTCCGGATGACAGGGGCACAGAAATGGCTGTAGTGCCGGCTAAGCCATCGAATTTTCCATCTGAGGCCACATCCTGAATAAGGGCTTGAACTAGGTCAGGCGTGTTAACTGTGCCAACTCCATTAGTTGATGCCAACTGCGAGATTCCAGCAAGAATCGCACTAACATCCGCGCTTGGTTGAGTATAACCTATCATGCAGCTGGTCGTATTCAAGCTTACTAATGCCGTATTTAAGATAGGCGACGTAATCGCAAAATAATTTTGGATCAGAGTGTTCGCGTTATCCGCCGCGGTCGCCACGGCGGTTCCCTGTTTGGCTAAGGTCAACGCCACGTTGGCCGCCATGGTAGTTAAAGGATTGATCTGGACATTCACGTTTCCCGATGCACTTGACACGATAGAAGATAAAATCATGTTTGAATATTGAGGACTGTTCAGATCAATTAGAGTCCCTGTCGCCGAATCGGTATAGGTTCCGCCCTGACTGGTTAAATAAACAGGCCCAGTATAAGTCCCCAGATTAAGGGTATAGTCGCCATTTTGATCAGTCGTAACGGGTGTTCCGATTTGGGGGCCCAGTGTTCCGTTAGCATTGACTTGATAGGCAGTTACAGTGGCTCCCACAACGTACCCATCGACGACACGCCCGGTTACGACAGTTGAAGAAGTTCCACCACCACCGCCGCCGCTACTACAAGAAAAAAGAGCGATGCTGAGTAAGGTACCGATTATTACAAATGCCAGTTTTCTAAACGCATGCATCCCGAAACTCCCCTATTCACGAATGTCTGATTTCAAGTAGTCTTGGCGACAGTAAAAAAATAACATGCCAAGGAGGCTACATATTAATCCCGTAATCATCAATATTATTGAAATCATGATAAAAAACAGCAAAGTTATCGCATTGTTATACAGCAATTACCATACCATTTATGTCCTTGCAGGACGTGTCATATTATTTTTATGTTTTATCGATTTTACAATCGGTTATTAGTCTCTATTATGAAGGGAAAAACTTAAGTATCTGAAAAATATTTTGAATATAGGTGAATTCACCAAATTGTGGTGGTTTTTTTTCATCTAGATATATACACCATTAGTATTTGCTTTTCAATGGTTTTTTTACAATAATCTTGCCGTAATATAACAGATTACGGCAAATGTTGAAATGTTCAAGTAATCAAAATTACGATGGTAATCCTAACACGATTTGTCCAGCTATAATCAGGACGGCTGATCTTCCTGATGCGTAGATTGAAGCACTTCTGCAATGCGCATAAAATACCTCGGCGGGTGGCACATACCTTGAAGGTTTGCGCGGACGAAACCAGCGGCATGTTCCTGCTCGTAGAGGATCTTCTGTAGCGCAACAAGGCAACCCCGTTGTGCATTCGCCCAAACGCAGATGAAGTTATACGTCCTTTTTAAAAGTTTTGTCTTTACTACTGATTGTGATTAATTAATTTTTTTCTCCGCAGGAATACAATCCCCGCAAGGCCTGCAGTGATGAGAAGGATGGTGGAGGGTTCTGGGACGGCTGTTGAGGGATCCGATGTAATACCTTCAAAACCTGGATTAAACGAACTATTAAAATTATCACCCCCTCCGTAAGTACCGAACTTTCCATAAGCAAACCAATTAACCGATGTCGGAGCAACCAAATCTCTGGTATCAAGTACACTAAATCCACTCAATGTTTGTCCATCAGAAATAAAATTTGCATGGTCAACAAAGAGATTTTCATTTATCCATACGTCATTATAAGCAATATTGGAGCCGCCGTACGCATGATTATTCCAAGACTTCCATGCGTCAGGATACCAACCAGCTGGAGTTCCAATGATGTCGCGCGCTGGGAGTTCCAAACCAAAAAAATAAATTAAATTTGATCCTCCCAGATTATTTGTCAAACTGAAATCCAGGGTCCAATTATTTGCTGAACCGTTCACTGTGTAGGTCACAACCGGCATAGCAAACGAAGTCGACCATGAAATCGATATGGCCATGAACACGAACAGCATCAAAGTTCGGCCTATCTGTTTAGCTTTTTGATGCAGCATAATATTTACCCTAATTACAGAGACATTTAAAAAAGCAGTAAGTAATAATAAAGTAGTAATTAATTTAAAGATATCAGATGACAAATATGAAGTAAAGGTTAATTTCAGGGTATTTTTAGGGTATCTTTACGAAGTAATTGATGATGAATTAACGTTTCAAGATATTGAAACTACCGCAGATTACCGGAAGAAACAGGCGGAGACGGTGGGCAGCCGCTATGCTGTCATTGATAAACTCTAAGTCGGCATCTTTACTGCCATTTTTATCTTGCCGTGCTCTATCTTGCGGTGGCAATACAGGCAGTCGATCTGTTTCTCTGTGACATGTTTGTCGTGAAGCAGCCTTACATCGGAATATGTCTCTGCCCTGTCTACGTGGCAGAAGTAGCATTTATCCTTGGGCGTCAATCCGTCGCCTTTTGTGACCTCCTGGTGACATGTGCCGCATTTATTGCCGGCATTCAAAGCCGCCTCATGGGAGAAGGTTCTTCCCTTGTAGACGACAGGCTTCGTCGGCGCCGAATGGCATGACAGGCATCTGGACTTGGCCTCATCACGGGCAACGCCTTTGAAATGGCAGAGATAACATACGTTCATCGAAACCTTGAGATGCTCTCCCTGGATGATATCCGAATGGCAGCTTCTGCAGTGCAGTTTTATCCCGCGCTTTATCTCTGTGAGGTGCAGCATGTGATCAAAGCTGACGCCTTTCTTCGTGAACGTCACTTTTGATATGACCAGCCGCTTGTCGTGGCATCCATCCTGAAGACAGTTCTTGTCCGGAACGTTCGCGAAGGGGCGGGGCGTGTCCACAGCGGCCAAAAACATGAACTGTCCCGCAAGGGCCTGCTCAGGGGTGTATTCATGGCACTTCAGGCAGGGCACCATCTTATGCGTCGAGGTTTTCCATTTTTTGTAATAGGGAACTATATAATGACAAGCGGCACAATTCTTGGGATTCTGAAAGCTGATTTCTGTCACATAGAATAAAGCAACTAATGCCAGGATGCAAAAACTGATCAAGATGATGGCTCGTTTCCTGTTCATAAACGGCTCTCCCCCTTGTTCAGTGATGACCACCAGTGTTATCGTTGCAATTTATTACATTACATCGTCTCTGGTCCGCAGATTGTTTTCAAAAATGAGTTCTACCCCAAAATAAACAACAGAAAAACATTATTCCTCAAGGCATTGCAAAGCAAAGCCAAGAATGCCGCGCCGAACATAAATTGCCTGGGTGTTGAGCAATAGGGGAAAAACAATATGTTCACTGTCTACAGAGAATACAGTGAACATCAAAAAAGGTGATGTACACTCATCGAAAATATTCGCGGTTTCGTCAACGTAGAGATTAATTTGAAATCAATGCCGTCTCTTGCTTTCTACCACTAACCGACGACTATTCCGTTATCAAAAAATAAATCAATTCCAAAGTTCGCTTTGACTTTTTCGACGATCCAGTTTTTTGCCTTCCATCTCGTTCTGAATGTCATTGTCTCCCAACCAGTATGCTCAATGAATGATCCCCACATGCGCGCAAGGCCCAGAGCAAAATCATCTTTGGCTATTACGGCGACGACAGCACCCGGAGGTACAATGGCAGCTATCTTCTTACTTTGCGCAACGATTGTTAACATTTCCGACTCTGACATCCTAACGTCATCAATTCCGGTTTCATCAATGAGTCCATATCTCGCCTGTTTTAAACTATCACTAAGCGCGAGAAGTCGCCTGTTAGCGTCAATGAAGTCTTTCCCGTTAATCCTACCCCGGCAGAGATATAATATCCCGACACCATTATGCAGAACTCTCATATCAATTGACATGGGCGCCTCCCCAGCGGTTGTCGTACTGTCCATTTCGACCATGACCAGGTTCAGCATGTTCAGCAATATATCGAGGGATGGAATATATACGTTTATAACGTATATCTAAAGTATATCCTTGAATTTGAGATGAGTCCAGTGGCTGAGGAGCGAACGGCTTACGGCTCTGAGGGATTGCGATTATTCAGCTGTTCCATGATCCGCATGGGACCCAGCATTTGCGCACAGGTCCGGCTTGATTTTATGCAACTCCTGAAGTCTTTGTCTGCGGAGATCCCTCAAGAACTCTGCCCACTAGCCATCCCAGGGTGGACGTGGCAGCGACAATCATAATTCCGGCGAACACGACGCCAGCAAGCATGGAGACAAGTACTATCGCGCGGGACACGATGCTCGGGTCAAGTGGAAGTCCGAAGAATAGACCAGACAGTTTAATTCCTGCTGCACCGCCTATCAGACTGCTGGGAAGAAGACCGAAGATGGCAAAGAGCACCAGTCCTGCACCTGTCCCGATGTATGCTGTTTTTCTTGAAAGAGTGGATAACATTTTTGAGTCCTCCTTTCGTTCTGCCTTACCTGGGGAGTTGCAGATTGCATGCCAACATGTAACTGCTTGAAGTCATGAAAAAAAACTCTTGAGCTGATTTGCAGTTGTGAGAACAGCCGGTTATTGTTGTCAGGAATGCAAATGGACAGGGTTATGATCGCTCGTCAGGTATCATTTCTCTTATCGGGGGGGAATGAACTTCGGTGGCTTACCGCAATCAATTCGGCACGCATGTGATGAATCCTCTAAAATCTTGCATACCGGACAGTTTCAACAGGGAACATGAGGTTTCGGAGATGTGAAATTATTGCGAACTATAGTAGGGGATTTTTGCAGGCCAAATGCACGCTAAAAAACAACGCACGATCATCCACTTTGTTTTAATTCATGGCTTCTCTGGCACTTTTTGAATATTTTCCGGAGCATTATTTTTGGGTGAGTTGACTTTTGGCGACACCTCGTAAACATCCAGTTCTGCCGACGGATATGGTTTCAGGATATTTTGCAGAAGGGCCTTGTCGTGAACATCGGGATCAAGCCACACGTCGTATGCATCAGGAGGCGCTATGACCGGCATTCGATCATGAAGTGGCCGGACTATTTCATTTGCATCGGTGGTAATAATCGTGCTGGTACAGATTTGCTCCCCTTCAGGCGACTTCCAGACGTTATAGAGGCCGACAAATGCAAGGGGATTCCCGGATTTCAGCCGGATGTAAAATGGCCGTTTTTTAGCTCCCTCTTTTTTCCATTCATAGAAACCGTCAGCCACCACCAAGCACCGCTGGCGCTGAAATGCTTCCCTGAAACTGGGCTTCTCCGCAACAGACTCAGCACGCGCATTGATCATCTTATATCCGGCAGTTAACTCTTTTGACCAGGACGGCACGAATCCCCATCGTGACTTTATTAATCGCCTCTCGCCGTCATTCACAACGAGAAGTATATCCTGGCTCGGCGCGATATTGTAGCTCGGCTGATAATCAAAAGTTATCGAGCCAATTCCGAATACCTTCGCTATGATCTCCAGCGTGCTATGGATTTCGAACCGTCCGCACATCTCCTGCCTCTATAATAATTATAATGGAATAAAGCCTCCTTTGGGATCCTAGATTTAATTGACACTCCCCCACAAATCGCGGGTATGCGCGCACCCCCCTCGTTCGACGGGCACACAGACATCGTGTTCGAATATATACCAGTCTTCCAGTTTTCTGTACACAAGCACCAGTTCATAATTCGCTACTGGTGATGAAGCCTCTATTCTAATGATCATTTTTCTCTTTGGATTCCCCGGAGACTTTGTAAATGATCCGACCTCTTCATAGTTCACGGGCACCTCAGCTTGGTAGATAGTCAACACTGCCTCAGGAGATTCTTGCTCGACCATTTTCTTGAGTATCTCGCGAAAAAGTCCGGGGTTATCAATGGATTGTGATACGTGCACAGTTGCAGATTCGGTCATATCGCGACTGTAGATCAAGACCTGCGTTTCAACGTGCCCATCTCGCTTGAAATCAGCATGAGCTTTATGTGCTTCTTGAAGCACAGCTTGTTCTAATACATCTTGCTTCACCAGCATGGCCACACCTTCCTTCCCAAGAAGGATAACACTGATCTACGACAATAGCGTGTCAGTTACCTCGAAATTTTAACTTTGCAGTTGGATCTAATGTCCTGTTATCCCTCTTCACATTTCGACATGCTTTTCGCTCGGTCATGCTCTTATCGCCGGGCTTTGACCTGAGCAGTTGTTTACATTTGTGATAGCGTTACTAACGGGCTAAAATGCATATCGCCGGCTACGATTCTGTTTCTAATGCGGGAGAAATGATCACCTCCTCTTGCTCGGGACGCTCTGGGGCATGGAACCCCGTGCCATTGTCTGACAGAGGAGCTCGAAGCAGAGCTCGTAAACCGCCTCCCCATCTAAGCCCTCGCGCTCGATTATCTCCATGGCGGCATCATGAAAATTGAATTTGCCGCCGCGCTCAATCTGAAGGTCTAACTGCTCATCCACCATCTGTTCATAGGTCTTCTTCATAATCCGCACCCCCTTCTTCTTGCTCAGCGACGATGACAGGTCCGCCTCGCGAGGGCCATCGATTCCCAAGGCCCCGCGAGGTCCCTGCGGTTCGCTTTAGCTCCGGAATGCAGCCACATGCACCACCTGATCGCCATCAAGGGCGGCAAAGCCATTCGAGGCTTGCCCTTCAAACCTGACGTTTATGCCCTTCCCCGTGGAAGGAAATGCCTCAATCTTTAGCTTCCCGATGCCAGCCAGGAACGATGACGCCTCCCGCTTTGGCTCTTCTGCTTCGGCAGACTTCTTGTTCATGAACGCCTGCTCGATCGCGTCCAGAATGTAGGACTTGATACCCTTGGAATAGACCCGCAGGAAAACACCCGGGTTTCCGAAGATATCGCATCCAGCGACCTTGCCGCTTATCAGCACGACGAAGCCCACCTGGTCGGGCTTAAGGCCAAATGCCTCCTCGTAACCTCTGATCCGCTCTTCGTAAGAGGAGTACAGTTCATCCGCCGCGCCGGTGCTGCTCGGTTTGAAAGCGGCATCATTCTTCGAAAAGCTGGCAGCCTTCATGGAAATATCGTTCCACACCGCGCCTTGGTCTGCAACAAATCCCCGGCTGCCCTTGAGGTTCATGGTCACGGACTTAGCCTTGGCAGCCCTGAGCTTGGAGTATACCGGCAGCTCTCCCGCCTCGAAGGATCGGCCCTTGTATGACCAACGCCCATGCTCCACGCAGTTCACGTTTATCACGCTTGTCGTCTTCTTCGCGATGATGATCGTCGTGGTGACCGAGCGGTTCTGCTTGGCGCCCACGAGGATATCGCCGTCCAGGATCAGGACGTCGCTGTCGAGGTCGTTGACGACCTTAAGGTTCGGAACGCTGCCTCCCTCCGTCACCTCGGTGACCGTGAACCTGCCGCTCCTTACCGCCTCGTCAAGGAGCATATAGCCGTTGTGCTGCGGACTGGCCGTGAAGACCGGGAACACCGTCATGTTCTCATAGGACAGAGGCTCTCCAAGGGAAAGCGTGCCCAAATAATCTCCGAACACGTTTGCTTCTGTCTTTGCTCTCTTATTGCTTTTCATAATATCCCCTCCCATTACTTCTGTTAGCATCTACAGTTCGCATGCTAACTGTTAATATTCAGGCAAAAAAAATAGCCCTTTCGTTCACACCTTCTTCGACTCTTTGATCTTTTTCTTCAGCTCCAGAATCTGGTCCCGGATCTCGTTCCCGTACTTCCTTTCTATGTCCCTCCTAACGTACAGGTCCATGCCGTCAACGATCATCTCCTTCCGCCATATCTTCTCGTCCTCTTCCGATTCACGCTTGTAGGACAATGGCATTTGGGCGCTCCGCCAAAGGTTCAAGTCTACGCGACTCGCGGCAGGCTCCGCTTTCCGCTTTGCTTGAGCGCGCATCGTGAGGTTATTTCTTTCCGTTGCAGAATCCTCCCCCATCTCTAGAGCATCCGACACCATCGCCGCTGGTCCGAATGATTTGTCCCTCTTAGAGGCTGCTCTGATGAAGTGGTCGAGGATGATGTCCAGCTCGTCTTCCCCTGCCGGGATCGCGGGCACTCCCGGCATGGGCGCGTGCACGAACTCAATGTCCTCCAGGATGTTTCTGATGACCCGTAAGTTCATCCGCTGTTCATCCTGTAATTTCTTGATGAGAAGAAGTTTGATCCTGTGCTCCTCGTCGTACCGCGCGCTGCTGCCGGCCCCCGTGGGACCGGGAATGATCTTCTCCTGGACGTAGTAATATATGGTCCTCGGCTTGAGGCCCGTCGCTTCCGTCAGCTCGGCGATGGAGTACTCCTTTTTCTTGTCGTCGTAGAACCTGAGCTTGTCGCTGTCCGAAATGACCATAATGTTTATCTTGCTCCGAAGGAGCTTCAATCCTTGATTACGTCCAAATTATATCACATTACATGCGAACTGTCAATATTTAAAATAAATTACAGTAAGTTATTTAAAAATATATGCATTTTACGGCGTTGAGTGATTTCGAACTATATTATTCATTGGGGATCATTAACAAGAAGAGAGTAGCAGGCGTAAAAAAATTCTGAGTTGAAACTTCCTTTATCGTGTGAGTTGCGGAAATACGCGGGCAGCACATGAACAGCGGTCCGTGCATTTCTTTGCCTCCTAGTCGCTCGCCTTCTTTTCATGCACAGACAGCTCGAGTTTCTCAATGTCCGCATGATAGAGCTGCTGAGGGTTGGCCCCTCAGTGTGGCCTTGACGAACCTGCAGGTTAATTTGAACGCGGACTAAGAAGGGTGGCTTTAATGTTTGGTCTTGTCCGTGCATTCACCGATACGGCGTCCGCTCAGCACTCCGGTAGAAACAATGACCGTTCGCCCTGTACCCTTTTCCTTGACGGTTATCTTCCCTTTGTAGCTATCGCCATTATAGGTGATTTCCCCCTGCATCTCAGTCTTCGAACCTCTCTCGACGCATTCAGCGGTCCAAGTCAACTTATTGCCGACCAAGTTCTGACTTTTCACCTTGCATTTGTTCCCTTCTTTTTGCCGCGGGATCATATTGTCCTTGGTGATGCACTGCGTTGTCTTGAGCGGAGGCATAGCCTTTGGCATCCCCTCCATCTTCATTTCCATTGTTGTCTCCCATTCGCCTTCATGCATGTTGACCGCGACCTCGCTCTGAGCGGTGCCTATCGCGCAGATCATAAACGCAACAGCCGCAATATAGGTTTGCACCCTCTTCATAGTCATGACATCTCCTTTGGGGCGGATTGATGTATTTGGGATGTAGTAATTTATAATATAGCAAAAATGAAAAAGGGACCACTTACGGAAACAGATTATTGAGCATACTGTACTAAAATAGTAGCAGGCATGAAATGATACTGTGTTGCACTAGATAAAACTTACAGCAAATACCCGCGTCAGCGACGATATCGCTTTATCGCCAGGTGGCCTGTATCGGTAGTTCAGCAGATTCAGCATCGGTCTGACAACACAAATACCCCCCTTTGGACAGATTACGCCTCGCTCACATTCTTGAAGCTCTTGTACAGAAGCAGATCATAGCAGATCTTGAGACTTCCGCTGGCTAAAAAAGGGAAGCTCATCAACGCCGGAAACGCCAGGAGCAAACCGGTGAGAGCAGGCGATACTGCCGCCCCCAAGGAGCGCGCTATGGTAGTGACACCTGACGCGGCTGACCGCTCGTCTGGTGCAACTACAGCCATGGTATAGGACTGGCGTGTGGGGACGTCCATCTGCGAAATGCTGAAGCGACAGAGAAGGACGACTACCGCAAGGCTCAAATCAGGCATCAAAGGAACGAGGCACAACAACACATTTGACGGGATGTGTGTGAAGACCATGGTATTGATGAGTCCTATGCGTTTAGCGATAGTTGCGGCAAGCAGTGCGGATACCCCGGCTAGAATGTTTGCACCAAAAAAAATACTTCCAATCACCGCAGGGTGTACACCGAATTTTAGATGGAACCAGTAGGCGACCATGCTCTGGATCACGAATCCGCCTGCGAACGCGTCTAGGGCAAACAGCGCGGAAAGCTTCATAACCATATTTCTGGATTTATGCAGGCCGAGGACCAGTCTTTTCGCGGGCAATGTGTCAGCGGCTTCCACGGCAGGAGACAGGAATACGAATATCAGCATGATGGCGATGCCGCACACGGCATACACCAGGATCACTGCTCGATATGATGCTAGTTCAGATAACCCCATGTTTATGAGCGCTCGGGCAACAAAACCGGCAGCGAGTGCACCCGCGGCGGTCGCAAGAGAACCGGCAAGGTTGTACAGGGCGAATGACCTTACCCGTTGCTCGGCGGGAAGAAGCTGGGATAGTGCGGCTTGTTCCAATGACAAAAACGGCCCAATCTCGTTTCCGCTGGGGCTGATGACACCGATAATCGCACCAATCGACAGCAAAATGAAATTTCCGGTCAAGATGAAGACCACGCCAGCAAGAATCATCAGCGAAGCGCCGAGCAGAAGCATCCGTTTCCTTCCCAACCGGTCCGCGGTGGTCGTTATCCAGAGTGAGATCCCCGCATCGCCAAAAAGCGTCAGTGTAAAGAGCAAACCTATCTCAGGGCCAGAAAGACCTACATCATGCAAGTACAGTGCAAGGATGACCGACAGGGCGCCGTAGGCAAATAGCCGCACGCTTCGTGCCGAAAACAAGAGAATGACATCACGCTGCGAACGCGCCATGAGGTATTCCCTTTGAAATCATCTCTTTACAGTACGCGTAGAGTGCGTCGTACACGATCCATTCTGCCTTGATTATGGAGTGGTCATCAGCAAGTCCAAGGTGACGGAAACCTTCAGCAATTGCGTTCAATCCCGGTCCTTCCGGCTGGCCATGTAAGCTGTTGTCCGTATCTGCACCATTCACGATCCTTGCTAGCAGGACGAGAGCAGGATCTTTTCCCAGCCCATACTTATGAACAATCGCATCAAATGAACATTCTTTCCCCTTATGACCAAGCTCTGCATTCGGGACGTCAAATGGTATTGCGCTCAGTCTCGCCGCTTCTGCTTGCACCCGATCAGGAGGAACAAAATAGAATTCTGCGTCCGTGTCCACAAACTTTTTTATGAGCCAAGGGCATGCGACACGGTCAACCTTGACCTTTTCACGGGTTATCCATTTCATGTGCCTCTCCTTTTTTTAAAACGATATCTTCCGCATCAACTTGAAAGATCTGATTCAATGGTCACAGGATCATCTCCTAATTGCATCCTGTATTATGACGACATTCTCAAGACGAGTCTAGACTTTGACCGAGCGTTGTGAACATTGTCGGAAAATCTTTTTTTGGAGGGACGATATTAATTTCCCAATGAACTATTGATTGTTCACAAAAATGGGGCTTTCGCCATTTCTTGATGAAAATCACATCGATTCAGCGCACGTCCTCCGCAGCGTGGGTCAGGCTGTACTTTGTATCATCATTCGTTCAACGCGGCTGCGATGAGGCGTTCGGCCGGAGCTATGTTTGAGCCAAGCTCGTCCGGGAGCCCGTGCCGTTTCAGGATGTATTGCGTGGAATTGAAGCTCACCAGCACTTCGCCGGCCTTCGCCTCCGAGACGAGCGCTTTGAGCGGTAGATCAAGCCCTGAAAGCGGCCGTGCGAGCATGAGTGGCGTCCCAGCCTTCGGGTTGCCGAAAAGGATGAGCGCCATCGGGGGCATTTCCAGCCCTGCAGTCCTCGCCTCTGCCTGCTGATCGATGACGGCGAACACTTTGATGCCGTGAGATTGAAACGCCGTCTTCAGCCGTTCTACTGTCTGCAAGAACGACAGTCCGCTCTTGATTGTGACAATACCAGGGTCATTGGCACCCAGCGAATTTTTTTCAGTCATGGCAACCTCACCTCCACCATTCTTAACGACAGAAAACAAAAGAAAGGCCATTAAGCCTAGAAGTATGAAGCTGGCTCTTCTGATCATATGCTCCTCCCCATGACTTGCCCCCAATGGGATCGTTTAATCGCCTAAAGGAACCTGAACGAGACGAGGTGGGGGGGAGGCGCGGCTAAACACCGTCCCTTGCTCGATCAGGCATCGCACTTGTACTACCCAGCAGGAAACCGGTTCTATTATCACCGCTGCACCTGCACCGGAGCGCCTGGTTCGTCCTCGATCAAGGGTGCAATCACCAGGTAACGGCGCGGACCCCCCTCATTGCCCTGCACAGATCTACGGAGCGGTCCGACCGTGACTACGATCGCGGCTCCGGCCGGATTGGTCATGAACTTCGCCACAGGTTCAAGAGGTCCCGACCCATCTGCGTTGTCGACGAGCGCTAGCAAATACGGCTTCTTCGCTTCGAGGCCGGTGACCGCTGCCTCCAGCAGGTCTACCAGTCCTTGGTTATTCACAGCGACCGTGGTCTCCGCTTTTCCCGTCCCCACTGAGACCAAGGTCAGATGAACTGCTTCACCGGATTTACCGATGGGCGAGAGGTTTTCAGTGCCTTCACCGCTAGGAACCGCGTTAGGGATATAGACCATCCCTTGAGGCGACTGGCCGGAACTAATGGTAGTGACAACCTTGTTGCTCAGGGTGTCGATCGCCGTCACCGCGTCTGCGTTCTCAAGTCCGACGTAGATCCGTGTACCATCGCCCGAGGGCCAGAGCCCATGGGGCAGTTCCCCGGTCTGAATCGTGGCGACGAGCTCCGGATGATCGGTGGTAGTGAAGACCTTGACTTCGTTGAGCCCTCCCACGGTGACATAGGCAAATTGGCCATTGGCATTGCGAACGATATTAACATGGTTGGTGATGGGGCCTGTGTCCAGCACTGCGATGGTGGCGAAGGGCGGTTTTGCGTTGATCACCTGGGTTTTCCCGACGTCTTTGAGCGTAAACCATACCTGTTTGCCGTCCGGAGTGGCCGCGATGTCCGGACAGAAAGGCGAGGCCTGCTTAACCCGGCCAACGATCTTGTGGCTCTTGGTGTCAATCACCACCGTTTCCGGCGTGAAACTCGAACAGACATAACCGTATCTGCCATCGGGTGAGAAGATCGTCATGCCAGGTCCATTGGGCACCTGGATGCGCCGCTTGGGTTGATAGGTTTTGCCGTCGAGCACCTGAACGAAGTCCTCTCCCCGAACCGTGACCCAGACCTCCTTGCCATCAGGCGTAAAAAAAGCCTCATGCGGAGCGCGCCCGACATAGGCGATGTATCTGACGCTATTGGCCTGAGTATCGATGAAAGCTACCGAGTTGGAGCCAACTGAGACCACAATAAGCGTGCGATGATCGGGCGAGAACCCCATGCCGTGGACCAGGAGCTGACCTTTGTAGAGCGGGCTCAAATTGCCAGGGGTTTGATCGCCTAGACGGATTACCCCCAACAGCTTCTCCGCGGCCGGATCGACAACCGAGACAGTGTTCGAGGTCTGGTCCGAGAGATAAACACGATCATGCGAAGAGATCGGGATGTCCGGCGCGCTCGCTGGACCGGGCACCTGGCCGGCATTGGCAACTGCGGCCAAAAGCAGGGCGATGGTAAGTGTGATCAATTTTTGTTTGAAGTTAAAAGACATGATGCACCTCCTCGGGTGGGCCAACGTCCCTTTACCTGGTCGTAAGCTGTTTCAGACGCATGCGCATCACATCGATTTCCTGCTCTTGGGTCACGATGATTTCCTGGGCGAGTCGCCGCATAGCAGGATCTGTGCCGTAAAGCAGCTCCGCCTTGGCCATATCAACGGCCCCTTGGTGGTGCGGAATCATCATGGCGGCGAAATCACGGTCGGGGTCGCCAGTCATGTTGGCGTTTTCCATCCCGCGGTCCATCGATGTCATGGCCTCGTCCATAAGCTGTTGGAAGGTTTTCCCGGTGCTTGATCCAAACGAATTCGCGGAAGAGCCTCCTACGGTCAAGACAACTACCAGGGATATCGCTGCCATTATCAGCACGCACAACCATAAGTGCACCGAACCTATGCGCTGCACCTTCTTGAACATGGCTCACCCCCTGCACCAATTTAAAAAAAGCTCTCTTTCAGATGAATGTCAATTCCACTTAAGTATGAGAACACGCAAGGGCATGGGGGTAATCGTCTTAATGCTCGCCACAAGTATGCCGTCATTATGACGCATGAATATGTTAATTTATTTCATCAAACGAAGGACATCAAAAATGTGCATTCTTTGTCTGCAGTTATTCAGGTATCCTCGCAATTTTCAATTTCAAATATTGTGTGTTGCAGAGAGTTAGAACCGCAGCAACTTCAGGAAGGGGTTTTTCTCGGGTTACGACGTCAAACTTTGATTTTGGTAAATCCAGGCCGCAAGTAATTTCTGGTTGTTCCTCTTATATGTTCATTTTATTTCAATCCTGTTTCTTCCTTTGCGCTTGGCTTCATACATGGCAATGTCTGCTGCGTTGACCAATTTCTCGGCTGTGTCAATGTCGGGTGCGGATACGTCGGCGATTCCAATGCTGACGGTCACTTTTTTGCCGCCTAAACCCGCAAAGGTATGATCGAGCAAAGAATGTAGGATCTTCTGTGCTGGTATTACGGCGTTCATTTTATTTGTAAAGGGGGTCAATACTACAAATTCCTCACCGCCCCAACGGCATGCGGTATCGACGTCCCTAATGCTCTGCTGAATGATCAATGATACGTCTTTGATGACGACGTCTCCCACGGCATGGCCATAGTTGTCATTTACGACCTTGAAGTTATCGATGTCGATCATCATGCAGCTTAATGACACAGAGTATCTGGTCGCTTTCTTGAATTCCAGGTCGAGCAGTGGCTCGAACCGCCTTCTGTTGAAGAGTCCCGTCATTGGGTCTGTAATGGACATGATCTCGACTCTGGTGAGCATCTCCTTCAGTTCCTGATTCGCATGCTTTAACTCGTCCCGGAGAGTCTTGGTCCTTAGCGCCGCGTATACTCGCGCGTTCAGCTCTATTTCTTCGTACGGTTTCGGCAGATAGTCATCAGCGCCGGATTCCAATCCCTGGACTTTGTCCATTGTTGTGCTCTTGGCGGTAATCATTATGATCGGTATTCCTTTGGTCTCCTGGTTAAGTTTGAACCACCGGCAAATCTGGCTCCCGTCCATGTCCGGCAATACACGATCCAGCAGTACGACATCGATGGCTTGGGCCGTCGCGACTTTGAATACTGACATCCCATCTTGGGCCCAGGTCACATTATATCCGCATTTCTCAAGGAACTTTTTTGTTTCTGCCCCCTGAGTCTTGCTGTCTTCAACTAAGAGGATGTTTGCTTTTGTCATGAGTTCTCTCCTGGTCACCTGTCTCTTTCAAGTGCATCTCGCACCTTCGCGGACAGGACGCTCATGGAAAACGGTTTCTGCATGAAGTGAACGTCTTCTTCCAGCGCCCCGCGTTTGGAGATGATCCTGGCCGTATAGCCGGACATGAACAGGCTCCTGAGGTCAGGGTAAAGGGAAAGCAGCCGTTTAGCGAGGTCCCAACCGTTCATCTCGGGCATGATAACGTCGGTCATGAGCAATTGAATCTCGCCGGCATACTCCTCGGCAAGGCGGATCGCCTCACCGGGAGTCCTCGCAGCGAGCACTGTATATCCCAGTTCCTCGAGCAGGTCTTTGCTTAGGTCGAGGATCATCGGTTCATCCTCGACCAGCAGAATCGTCTCTGTGCCGCCCTCTGGCGCCTGTGCTTGTTCCTCCGTGACGGCCGGCACGTTCTTGATCGCGTAACAGGGCAAGTAGATCTTGAATATCGTCCCTTTGCCTGGCTCGCTGTAAACGTTAATGAACCCGGAGTTCTGCTTGACGATGCCATACACGGTCGCGAGACCCAGACCGGTGCCCTGGCCCACGCCCTTGGTGGTGAAAAAGGGTTCGTAGAGGTGAGCGAGAATCTCACGGTCCATGCCGCAGCCGTCGTCGCTCACTGCCAGCATAACAAACCTGCCTGGCACGAATCCGGGGTGCCCGGCGCAGTAAACTTCGTCCAGCGCGACGTTTTCGGTCTCTATTGTAACCTTGCCTTTGTCGGTGATGGCGTCACGGGCATTGAGCAAAAGGTTTGCCATAATCTGGTCGACCTGAACGGGGTCGATTTTGACAGTCCATAGGCCGCCGCCAGGCAGCCAAGCCACATCGATATCCTCACCGATCAGACAATGGAGCATCTTCAGCATCCCTTCCACGGTTTCGTTCAAATCGAGTACCTTGGGCGCAATGGTCTGCCTGCGAGCGAAGGCCAGAAGCTGGCGTGTGAGATCGGCGGACCGCTGCGCGGCTATTCGGATTTTCCGGAGGTCAGCTTGCAGGGGCGAGGTCTTGTCAAGCTTATGCAGGGCCAATTCTGCATGACCGAGGATCGCGCTCAGCATGTTGTTGAAGTCATGTGCCACGCCGCCAGCCAGACGACCGACGGACTCCATCTTCTGCGCTTGTGTCAACTGGGCTTGCAGCTTTTCCCTCTCCTCCTCTGCTCGTTTATTCTCAGTGATGTCCCGGACAGCTCCGATGGTGCGTACCGGATGGCGGGCACCGCCCTCGCCGTCGAAGAAGGTCTGCGATCGCGTGGTCAGGCACCGGATGGCGCCGTCGCGGCGTATGATCCGATGCTCGACATCAAATAAACCATCACCTGACGGGTCGTGGGCACGCCGAACAGCCAGTGCTATTCTCTCCCTGTCCTCAGGATAGACTCGATCGAGAAACGCCTGCAGGGTAACGATCTCATGTGGCCCCCAACCATAGATTTCCCGCTGCTGAGGCGACCAGTAAATGGTGTCAGTGATATGGTCGTGATCGTATATTCCGATCTGGGAAACACGGACAGCCTGCCGCAACCTCTCCTCACTTCCGCGCATCGCTTGTTCAGCCTCTCTGCGTTCCGTGATATCCCGGAACACTCCCTGGAGGACTTTTTTTCTCTTGATGGTGACCAGCTGCGCCAGGACCTCCACTGGCACTTCTGTTCCATCGGGACGGAGAACCACCATTTCAGAAGGATGTAATCCCTTTTGTTCCATCGCTTCGGTGACATGCTGGTTAAATATCGTGCGAGAGTATGATTCCCTGTGCGATGGATGTATTTTAGACTGATGGAGTCCAACGATTTTTTCATATGGCCGTGCCAGGAGCCGACATGCCGCCGGATTTGCATCAAGGATGATCCCTGATTCCGGATCAGCAAGAAAAATGGCGTCCGGTGAGCCCTCGAAGAGGGCCCGATACTGGGCTTCGCTTTCGCGCAGGGCTTCCTCGATCTGCTTGCGCTCGGTTATTTTCTCGTTTATCTGCCTGCTCAACTTTTTCAGTTTCCTGGTCACTATCATTGCTTTCCCGCTCCGACTTTCTCAGGTTTCCTATGGCACGACCCCTGCTTCCTCCCCGGTGCATAAGATCTCGTATGCTGGCTGTACAAAACCTGCAAGTGTCAATGCCATCTATCGATTCACGGGCATTTTATGTAAAGGTGCCTAGTATTTGATATTTTTGGGAATCTCATCTAGGCCCCTATCAGTATTTTATCGTCACATTTCCAGCATAACTTGAGGGAATTAATTGGGTTATATGTGGGTAGGCGAGCATGACTTCTGAACGATATCCCGGGAATTTTTTTCAACCAATATTATTGTTTGTACGGAATATTATTGGTATGACCACGACCTACACGTATGCACCGGCTGCCTATTAAAGGACACTGCAGATTAGCCGGTATAAACGATTTCATAGCAGTACAGGACTACATGATCAACGGGGTGCAGGGAGGCATTAACGTTGGCTGTGCATGCTTGTTCGTTGCGGAAACTCTGGGTATGCACCGGACATCGGGCAGGTTTGCGATGTCGCTGAAGGGCAGCTGTGATGCGATTTCTTGGTTGAATTCTTACACCAATTGGTGCTGCTCATGTATCCACATGTCTAATTTATCCTGCGCCATCGGACGCGCAATGAGGAAGCCTTGACAATAGCCGCAGTCCAGTTCCTTGATATTGGATAACTGATGCTCCATCTCCACTCCTTCGGCTATTACGTCAACGTGCAGGTTTTTGGCAAGGGAAATAATGGAGGTGATGATCTCCTTATTTGCCCCTTCGGCGGTAAGCTTGCTGATGAAGCTTCGGTCGATC
>Ga0187777_10000191_pt1 | contig 45979 bp, 52 predicted proteins | sample 1015_Q2_SP5_10_M_FD_132416 | JGI IMG/M metagenome (GOLD analysis project Ga0187777, IMG submission 132416) | Tropical peat soil microbial communities from peatlands in Department of Meta, Colombia - 1015_Q2_SP5_10_MG | ecosystem: Environmental > Terrestrial > Soil > Wetlands > Peat | place... | reverse complement strand
GGCGACGCCGCGCATCTGCGTGCAGAGGTGTGCCGCCTCGAGGTGCACCGCGACGCCGCGCGGCTCGACCAGCTCTGCGAGCGCGTCCGCGATCTGCTCGCCCAGCCGCTCCTGCACCGTGAACCTGCGGGCGTAGAGGCGGACGAGGCGCGTCAGCTTCGAGATCCCGAGGATCTCCGGGCCGGCGACGTACGCGACATGGGCGATGCCGTGGAACGGCAGCGCATGGTGCTCGCACAGCGCGAAGAACGAGATCGGTCCCTCGACGATCTGGCTGCGGCCGCCCTCGGCATGAGCCGGGCGCTCGGCCGGAAACGCCGTGCGCAGCTTCGGGTCGCCGTCGTAGCCGGCGGTCGCGTCGAACATCGCCTGCAGGAACCGCTGCGGCGTGTCGTGTGTGCCCGGCGTGTTCAGCTCCATGCCGAGCGCCGACAGGATCTCGCCGACGTAGCGCTCGTAGCGCTGCCAGTCGGCCGGCGCGATGCGCCGTGGCTCTGCCTCCTCCCACCGGGTTGCCAGCTCGACGACGTTTCTCACCAGGCCTCCTCCTGTATCGATCCGAAGCCGCGCAGCAGCAGCTCGCGGCGCAGCGCGAGCACGCCGACGGCGGCGAGCTCTCCGACGGTGAGCCAGACGAACGCGAGCGGCCGGCCGAGGCCCACACTAATCCCGAACGCGGCGAGCTGCGGCGTCATGCCCATGTTCGCGAGCACGGAGACGGTCGCGCGGTCGTGGTAGGCGAGTCGCACCTCGGGCAGCGCGTCGCCGAGCCGTCGGGCGACGAAGCTCTCGACGAGCCGGTCCTGCGGTGCGTACACGAGCCCGTAGAGGCGGCGGAGCAGCGCGGTCGGCCGACCCTCGGCGCCGGGCGCTGCGCCGCCTGTGCTCCCGTCGCGCTCGGCGCGGTAGAGCCGCTCGACGTTGAAGTTGACGCTGAGCACCGCGGTCAGGGCGAGGAAGGCCACGCACGCGGCGAGCCCGTTCCCCGTGTACCAGCCGAGCGCGGCCAGCAGGGCGGCGTCGACGAGCAGGTCGACCTCCGAGTCGAGGTAGCGGCCGAACGCCGTGACCTGCCCGGAGAGCCGCGCGAGCTGGCCGTCCGCGTTGTCGAGCACGGTCTTCAGCTGCACGAGCAGAGCCGCGACGACGAGGTGTCCGCGCGCGAGCTCGAAGGCGCCGGCCACGCCCGCTGCTCCCGACGCCGCGACGACGAGCGGCGGCGGCACGCGCAGCGGCAGGAGCGCGAGCACGACGACGTGCGCGACGGGGCGGTAGACCCACTCGCACAGGAGATCGGTCCCCTGGCGCGCCTTGCGCGACCGCCGCAGGCTAGACAAGCATCGCCTCGCCGATCGGCTGCGCCGCGCGAATGAGATCTCGCGCCGCTTCGACCTTGTCCCAGGTGTTCCAGAGCAGGAACCCGCGCGGCCGGCCCGCGCCGTCGACGTACGCGACCACGCCCTTGCGGTCGGGCTCGTCCCAGCGGGCGATCGTCGGCAGCCGCGAGTCCACCTCGCCGACGGCTTCGTAGCCGAGGTCGAACATGTCCGAATAGAAGAACGGAATGTGGTCGTAGGGGATTTCCGCGCCGGCCATGTTCGCGCCGGCGACCTTGCCGTGCGTCTTCGCGTGATCCTCGTGCTCGACCCTGAAGCGGCCTCCGAGCGCCGGGGAGGGGAAGCTGGCGACGTCACCGGCCGCGAACACGTGCTCGCGGCCGCCGGCGCGGCCGTACTCGTCGACGACGATGCCGCCGTCGACGGCCAGGCCGGCGGCGCGTGCGAGCTCCGTATTCGGCTCGATTCCGAGTCCCGCGACGACCGCGTCCGCCTCGAGCACGCGGCCGGAGCGGGTGCGGACCGCGCCGTGCTCGACGGCCGCCACCGTCTCGCCGGCGAGCACCTCGACGCCGTGCTCGCGGTAGTAGGCGGTGACGAAGTCGGACAGCGCGGCCGGCAGGAGCCGCGAGGCGATCCCGGCCTCGGGGAAGACCATGGTCACACGGCAGCCGGCGCCGTTCAGGGCCGCCGCGATCTCGGAGCCGATGAAGCCGCCGCCGGTCACGACGAAGCGGGCGCCTTCGACCGCCTGCGCGCGTACGCGCCTGTAGTCGTCGAGCGTGCGGTAGTAGACGACGCCGTCGGCGTGCTCGATCTCGCGCGGTCTCCCGCCGGTCGCGAGCAGCAGCTTCTCCCACGCGTACTCCTCGCCCTCGTCGTCCCTCGCTCGCTGCGCATCGACGTCCACGGCGACGATGCGGCGGCCGAGCCGGAGCTCGACGCCGAAGTCGGCGGTACCGCACCAGATCTTCGCCTCGTCGCCGCCGCTCCACAGGCCCTTCGTCAGGGGCGGACGCTTGTAGGGCGGCTGCGGATCGTCGCCGACGAGCGTGATCGATCTGTCCGCGTCGTGCTCCCGAATGCTCTTGGCGGCTGCGTCGCCCGTCATACCGCCGCCGACGATCAGGTAGTGCGTAGAGACCATGGCACCTCGCTTCGAAGAACGTCTGCGGGCTGCTCAGCCTACCTTCGGGCCTCCTCGTCGAGCGGAGCCAGGACACGCGCGGCGAGCGCGGGCGGGCAGCCGCGCTCGACGAGGTCGATCAGCGCGTGCAGGTCCCAGCGGTCGTCCCGTGCGAGCCGCGCGGCGAGCGCCTCGGGGAAGCCCGCCTCGACGAGCAGGCCGCACCGCCAGTCGACGAGGTTCAGGCTCGAGTCCACGACCAGCTCTACGTCGGCGATACTCCGGCGGATGGACGGCTGGGAGGAGAGGGCCGGCGCGCTCGAGCGGACGTTCGAGCTCGGCTCGTTCGCCGAGGCGATCGGCTTCGTCGACCGCATCGCCGAGCTTGCCGAGTGCGAGGACCATCACCCGGACATCGCCGTCTCTTACCGGAAGGTGACCCTGCGCTGGACGACCCACTCCGCCGTCGGCATCACCGAGCGGGACCGGGAGCTCGCGGCGCGCAGCGACGAGCTCGTCTAATAGCCGACGACGGCGACGAGCGCCGCGACGACCTGCGGGTCGAACTGCGTGCCGGCGCACGCGCGCAGCTCGATCGCGGCCCGCGTCGGCGACAGGGCCCCCCGGTAGGGGCGATCGGTCGTCATGGCGCTCCAGGCGTCGCAGGCGCAGACGATGCGTGCGGCCAGCGGGATCGCTTCGCCTGCGAGCCCGTCGGGATAGCCGTCGCCGTCCCATCGCTCGTGGCAGGACCGGACGACGTGGCCCACCTCGCCGAGCAGCCCGCCGACCGTCTCGAGCATCGCCTCGCCGACGAGGGTGTGCGTGTTCATCAGCGCTCGCTCGTCGTCGTCGAGCGGCCCCGGCTTGTTGACGATCGCGGGCGGCATCTTCACCTTGCCGACGTCGTGCAGGAGTGCGGCGAGCTCCGCATGCCGGCGCGCGCGCGGGTCGAGCCCGAGCCGGTCGGCGACCGCGACGACGAGGTCGACGACCGCCCGGCTGTGGCTGCCGGTGTACGCGTCGTCCGCCTCGATGACGTCGCCGAGGAGTATCGCCGTGCCGCGGTAGGCGTTCGAGAGCTCGAGCGCGTGGTCGATCCGCACCTGGCGCTCGCGCGCAAAGACCTTGAGCAGCGCGACGAGCGGAAGGACCAGGAGCACGCCCCACGGGCGCCCGACGGTTGCGATCGCGACTGCGACCCCGATCGGGGCGAGCGCGGTGTCGACGAGCACGGGCACGCGGGACGAACGCGCATGCGTGGCCAGCGAGATCCCCCAGCGTGCGCGCGACCAGATCGCCATCGGCGCGAAGTCGGCGGCGAATTGCACGGCGAGCGCTCCGAGATAGACGGGGGCGTGACTCCAGGTCGGCAGCCTGTCCGAGGCGACGGCGAGCACGATTGCGGGACCGAGCGAGTGGGTCGCGTTGGCGAGCAGGAGCGGTGCGTGGCTGACCGGAAACCGGCCGCGCACGAGGCCTGGAGCCTGACCGAGCAGGAAGGCGGCCGCGACGAGCAGGGGCACGCGGCGCGGCGGCAGCGCGAAGAGCATCGGCACGAGCGCAAGCTGAGTCGGAAACACGAATCCGTTCCCGATCTCGAACTCGACGCGCGAGACGATCGCGTACACCGCGACGCAGACCGCCGCCGTCAGCGGCGAGAACGGACGGACCGCCGGGAGGAAGATCGCGGCGCACACGGCCGCGGCGAGGAATCCGGCGCCGAGCGCGAGCGCGATCGCCTCCCCGGAGCCCGCGAGGCGCCGGTGCTTGTGCTGACGCGCGCGCGCGACGAACTCCGTGCCGGCCTCGTCGGCGCGCGGGGCTGCAGCCGCAGGAGCTTCGACCATCGACACCTCTCCTCAGAGATCGGCATCGAGGGGCGAGGGATCCGCTGGGCGGCGGCGCAGCGGTCGTCCGCGGCAACGAGCCATTCCTCGAGGCCGGCTCGCACTCCCTCTCGCTGCCGAGCGGCAGCTCGGCGACCACGCCGGTCATCTGCATCGGCTCGAACGATCCGTACGTCCGGCTGTTCGGGTCCGACGCCGGCGGCTTCGACGCGGGTCTGCATGTCCGTGTCACGTGATACGGACTGCTGAACACCGTGCTCGGGATCACCGACTTCACGACCTACGGCCCGGGCAGCGGCTGGGCGCTCCTCGGGAAGCTCGACTCGGTCGGCGGAGGGGACGTGCTCGTCCCGCTGCTCGGCTCGACGTCCGCACGCATCTCGTTCAGCAGGGTCGGCTCCGGCAGCCGCTGGCAGGTCGACGATCTCTACGTCGATCCCTGGGGCCTCCGGGCGGGTTAGCACGCCGCGTGCAGCATCTGCCGGGAAGGCGGGACGATTGCGTCATGCCTTCCCGGCTAGCGTGCCCTGCATGGCGACGACGAGGGCGGCGACACCCTGGGGACGCGCGGAGCTCGTCGAGGAGCTGACGCTTCGCCAGCAGGCAGGCGAACGGCGGTTCGCGTCGGTCGTGCAGCTACTCGAGACCGAGCGGGGCGAGCGGCTCGTTCGCTTCGCCTACTCGACGGGCGGCACCGCGCGCCGCGGCCCGGTGACGCTCCGCGCGCGAGACATCGCGCGGTTGCGAGCCGCCCTCGACCAGCACCCGGCGCTCGCGGAGGCACTCGGCCTGTAACTGTCAGAGCGGACCGAGGCGTCCGTCCTCGAGCACGAGCACCTCGTCGAAGCGCTCGAGCCGGAGCGGCGAGTGCGTGATCAGCAGGACGCCGGCACCGCCGGTCGCCGCGAGCAGGTCGTCGAGCGCGCCGCCGGCCGTCTCGTCGTCGAGATGCGCGGTCGGCTCGTCGAGGACGAGGAGCCTCGCACCGGAGAGGAGGGCGCGCGCGAAGGCGATTCGCTGCCGCTGTCCGCCCGAGACGAGCGTTCCCTCGTCGCCCACCTCCGTGTCGAGCCCCTCCGGCAGCGACGCGACCCAGTCCCAGACCCGGGCGCGGCGGAGGGAGTCCACGATCTCGCTCTCGGACGCATCGGGGCGCGCGAGCCGCACGTTCTCGCGAATCGTCGTCGTGAACAGATGCGCGTCCTGCGCCGCAAGGGCGACGACCCGCCGGACGTCGTCCTGTGCATATTCGCGCAGGTCGTGTCCGTCCAGCGTGACGCGGCCGGCGTCCGGGTCGCGGAAGCGAACGAGCAGGTGCGCCAGCGTCGTCTTGCCTGCGCCGCTCGCGCCGAGAAGCGCGACGCGCCGGCCGGGCGAGAGCTCGAGGTCGACGCCGTCGAGCACCCAGGGTCCATCCGGCGCATAGCGAACGCCGACGCGCTCCAGCCGCAGCGCGGCACCTCGCCGGAGGCGCCGCGGTGACTCGGGATCGCGCACGCCCGGCTCGCGATCGGTCAGCTCGAACAGCCGCCCTGCGGCGGCGTCCGTGCCCGCGAGGTGCTGCGCCGCGAGCGGCAGCGACCGCACACCCTCGAACGAGGCGAGCGCGAGGAGCGCGAGCATCCCGAGCAGGACGCCGTCGAGCCGTCCACCCGTGACCGCGGGGATTGCGGCCGCGAGGACGACCGCCGCACCCACGCCCGCGAGCGCCGTGACCGCGCCGTCGCCGGCTCCGGCGCTCAGCGCCTCGCGCACCGCCGACCGTCGCCGGCGCCGGTCCGCCTCCTCGAGCCGGCGCAGCCGCTCGCCGGCGGCTCCGTAGGCGACGAGCTCCGGCAGCGCCCCGAGCAGCTCGACGACGCCGGCGGCAAGCACGGCTCGCTCCGCCGGACGCCGTCGCGCGGCCGCGCGGGAAGCGCGCACGACGCCGAGCGGGACGACGACGGCGCCGAGCACGAGCGCGACGGCGAGCGCGAGCCCGGCCTCGGGGGCGAGGAGCGCGGTGGCGAGCACCGCGCCTGCTCCGACGGTCACCGCGGCGAGCGGCGGCGCGGCGACACGGACGAGCAGGTGTTGGAGCGAGTCGACGTCGGCGACGAACCGGCTCAACAGGTCGCCGAGGCGTGCGCCGCCGACCTCGCCCGGAACGAGCGGCTCGAGGCGCGCGAAGAACGCGACGCGGGCCCGGGCCAGGAAACGAAAGGACGCGTCGTGGGAGACGAGGCGCTCGAGGTAGCGCAGCGCCGCGCGCGTGAGCGCGAAGAACTGGACGCCGGCGATCGCCACCGTCAACGAGAGGATCTCGGGTCGTGTCGCGGCGCGCGAGATGAGGTAGCCGGAGGTCGCCATCAGGCCGGCGCCGGCCGCGAGCGCGAGCGCCCCCAGAAGGACACCGAGCGCGAAGCGGCGCCGGAGCGGCCTTGCGAGCTCGAGCACGCGGAGGATCGGGGCCGTCACGCGATCGCCCCGATCCCCTCGTGCATACGCAACGCGCCGTCGCGCAGCTCCAGCGCACGGTCGACCACCCCGAGCACGCGCAGGTCGTGCGTCGCGACGATCACCGTTCTCGTGCGCGGCAGCGCGCCGAGGGTTGCGACGACGAGCTCCGCCGTGCCCTCGTCGAGGTGCGCGGTCGGCTCGTCGAGGAGGAGCAGCGGCGCCTCGCGTAGCAGGGCGCGTGCGAGCGCGACGCGCCGCTGCTCGCCCGACGAGAGCGTGGCCACGCCGTCGTCGAGGCGTGCCGCGAGCGACTGCGCGCCGGCGGCGCGAAGAGCATCTGCCACCTCGGGGTCGCGCGCCTCGGGCCTGCCGAGCCGGACGGCCTGGGCGACCGTCCCCGGCTCGAGCAGCGGCCGCTGCGGCACCCACGCGACCCGCAGTCGCCAGGCGTCGGCGTCGACGCTCCGAAGATCGACGCCCGCAACGGAGATCGTGCCGCCGCACGGCTCGATGAAGCGCAGCAGGGCGGCCAGCAGCGTCGACTTGCCCGTGCCGCTCGGACCGAGCACGGCGACGCGCTCGCCCGGACTGATCTCGAGCGAGACACCGTCCAGGACGCGGCCGCGTCCGGGATACGCGACGGCGAGCCGGTCGAGGCGCACGGCGTCCAGGGCCGGGTCGGGCGCGGGGGCGGGCACCGCCGGCGCGCCGACGGCGGGCTCCAGGTCCGAGAGCTCGAGCAGCCGCTGCGCCGCCGCCAGCCCGTCCGCGCTCGCGTGGAACTGCGCCGAGGCCGTCCTCAGAGGTGCATACAGCTCGGGTGCGAGCACGAGGATCGCGAGCGCCGGCTGCAGCGCGATCCGGCCGTCGACGAGCCGGATGCCGATCTCGGCGGCGACGAGCGCCGTCCCGAGCGAGGCGGCCAGCTCGAGCGCGAACGCCGACAGGAAGGCGATTCGCAACGTCTCCATCGTCGAGCGCCGGTACTCGTCCGTGTACGTCGCGATCGACTCCGTCTGCGCGGAGCCGCGCCGGTAGGCGCGCAGCGTCGGCAGGCCGCGGACCACATCGACGAAGTGCGCCGACAGGAGCGAGAGGGCGTGCCATCGGCGCATCGTCGCGCGCTCCGTCGCCCGGCCGATCAGGATCCCGAAGATCGGGATCAGCGGCAGTGTGCAGAGCAGGACGATCGCCGACGGCACGTCGTGCAGGCCGACCCACACGAGCAGCACCGGAGGGACGCAGGCGCCGAGCACGAGTTGCGGCAGGAAGCGCGCGAAGTACGGCTCCAGTGCCTCGGCGCCCTCCAACGCCGTCGCGGCCACGTCCCCTGCGTTGAGGGCGCCGATGCCTCCCGGCCGCGCGCGCACGAGGCGCGCGAGCAGCCGCTCGCGGAGCGTCGTCACCGTGCCGGCCGCGGCGAGGCTGCCACCGCTCTCGAAGGCCCACGCCAGGGCGCCGCGGGCGACCGAGGCGGCCGCGAGTACGACGAGCGGCCCCTCGAGCTGCGACAGCCTGCGGTGGCCGAGAAACGCGGCTGCGACGATGTGACCCAGGAGCGCCGCCTGCGCGACGATCGCCGCGGCCGTTCCCAGCGCGAGGACGATGCAGAGAACGACGAAGCGGCGGGCGGCCGGGACCTCCCGCACCAGTCGCGGATCGAGCGGACGCATCAGCCGCCGGGGTCGGGGCGGCCGCGCCCGAGCGGCGATCGCTCGAGCAGGTCGAGCGGCGAGCGGATCTCCGCGGCGTCGAGGTCGCCGAGGCGGGCGCGGAAGACCCAGTACGTCCACGTCTGATAGAGGAGTACGAGCGGCGTGAGGACGAGCGCGACGATCGACATCGCGGTGAGCGTGTAGTGCGACGAGCTCGTCGTGAAGATCGTCGGGCTGAACGCGTTGTTCGTGCTGGAGACGATCACGCGAGGATAGAGGTTGAGGAACAGCGTCAACGTGATCAGCGCGATCGAGGCGGCGGTCGAGGCGAACGCGAGTCCCTCACGTCCTGCGCGGGTGAACGCGCCTGCGACGAAGGGCAGGCAGATCGCGGCGATGGGGATGATCCCGGGGACGAGTCCCTTGTCGTGCGCCGACGCGGCATTCACGTATGTCCAGACGAGGAAGCCGAACACGAGCGCGGCAGCCGGTAGCGCAAGTCGCACCGAGGTTGCGCGGGCACGCTCGTGCAACTCGCCGGTGGTGCGCAGCGTCAGGAAAAGCGCGCCGTGGAAGGCGAAGAGAAGGAGTGAGGTGATGCCGCCGAAGAGGGCGTATGGGCCGAGAAGGTTGAGCAGGTTCCCCGTGTAGTCGCCGTGCGCGTTTACGGGTACCCCATGCACGACGTCGGCGAGCGCGACACCCCACAGCAACGCGGGCACCGCGCTCGACACGGCGAGCGTCAGGTCCCAGCGGGCGCGCCAGTGCTCTTCGGGATGCTTGTTCCGGTACTCGATCGCGACACCGCGGACGATCAGGCCGACGAGGACGAGGAACAGGGCGAGATAGAAGCCGGAGAAGAGCGTTGCGTACCAGCCGGGGAAGGCGGCGAAGGTCGCGCCGCCCGCGACGAGCAGCCAGACCTCGTTCCCGTCCCACACCGGGCCGATCGTCCGGATCAGCGTGCCGCGCTCCGGAACGTTCCGGCCGACGAACGGGAGCAGCATGCCGACGCCGAAGTCGAAGCCCTCGAGCACGAAGTAGCCGACCCAGAGGACGACGATCAGGAAGAACCAGAGCGTCGGGAGGTTCCAGTAGCCGTGGGTGGAGGCGATGAGCATCAGTAGGTGAGGGCGGGGATGGTCGCGGGCTCGGCGGAGTCGGTGGCGTATGTGCCCTCGGGGTCGGGACCGGCCTGGGCGGCGCCGATCATGAGCTTGGCCTCGATGAAGGCGAGGATCCCGTACAGCGCGGTGAACCCGACGAGCGTAAGTCCGACCGACCAGGCGCCGACGTTCGGCGAGACCGCGTCCTTCGTGAGCAGGAGCCCCTGCACGATCCACGGCTGGCGCCCCATCTCGGTGAAGAGCCAGCCGGCGAGGTTGGCGACGAGGGGCAGCGCGACCCCGGCGACCGCGAGGCGAAGGAACCGGCTGCTGCGCTCGAGCCGGCCCGGGAGCCGCGCGAGCCACAGTCCGACGATCGCGATCAGGATGGCGAGAAAGCCGAGCCCCGCCATGATCCGGAATCCCCAGTACGTGACGCCGACGATCGGCTCGTAGTCACCCGGTCCGTACTTCTGGACGTACTGCCGCTGGATGTCGTTGATCCCCTCGACGGTGCCATCCCACGAGTTGTCGGCGAGGATCGAGAGCCCGTGCGGGATCGCGATGCTGACGAGGCTCTTCGTCGGGTGCTTCTGCCAGGGGCCGATGTCGAACAGCGAGAAGCGCGCGCCTTTCTCGGTCGTGTAGAGCGCTTCGGCGGCGGCCATCTTCATCGGTTGCTGCTTCGTCATCAGCTGGCCCTGCGCGTGCCCGAGCAGGACGGTCGCCACGCCGGCGGCGAGCGTGGCCCAGAGCGCGATCCTCGCCACCGGGGCGAACATGGGCACCTCGCCGCCGCGGCGGAGGTGCCAGGCGGCGACGCTGAGGACGAGCATCGCCGCCGTGAGCAGGGCAGCGGCGATCGTGTGCGCGAACGCGTTGACGAGCGTCGAGTTCGTGAAGAGCTGGGCGATCGACGTCAGCTCGGCGCGGTGCGTGACCGGATTGATCTTGTATCCGACCGGATGCTGCATCCACGAGTTCGCGGCGAGGATGAAGTACGCCGAGGCCGTCGATCCGATCGCGACGAGCCAGATCGTGGCGAGATGCACCTTCGGCTTCAGCCGGTCCCAGCCGAAGATCCAGAGCCCGAGGAAGGTCGACTCGATGAAGAACGCTGCCAGGCCTTCGATCGCGAGCGGAGCGCCGAAGATATCGCCGACGTAGCGTGAGTACGCCGACCAGTTCATCCCGAACTGGAACTCCTGGACGATTCCGGTGACGACACCGAGGGCGAAGTTGATCAGGAACAGCTTCCCGAAGAAGCGCGTCAGGCGGAGCCAGCGCTCGTCGCCCGTGCGATACCACGCCGTCTGCATGCCGACGAGAAACCAGGCCGTCCCGATCGTGACGGGCACGAACAGGAAGTGGTAGAGCGTCGTCACCGCGAACTGCCAGCGTGCGAGGTCGAGCGCCACGCCGCAACCCTGACAGGTCGAGCGCGAGGTTCACATCGGGAAGGCGCCGTCGAGCCCTACGGGTTTTCTACGGACTGGCGTTAGATCGAGAGAATCGTGCGGTCACGCGCCGCGTCGACGAGCGCGGCGAGGATGAGCGCCCCGTCGGCGGAGCCGAGCAGCGGATCGACCGCATGCTCGGGGTGCGGCATCAGGCCCATCACGTTGCCGCGCCCGTTGCAGACGCCGGCGACGTCGGCGACCGAGCCGTTACACGGCTCGGCGTAGCGCAGCACGACCTGGCGGTTCGCCTCCAGCTCGGCGACGAGCTCGGGCGGCGCGAACCAGCGGCCGTCGCCGTGCTTGACGGGGAGCACCAGCCGCTGTCCCCGAATACAGCGTTCGGTGAACGGCAGGTCGTCCCGCTCGACGGTCAACCGCACGTCGCGGCAGACGAACCGCAGCGACTCGTTCCGGAGCAGCACGCCGGGGAGCAGCCCCGCCTCGCAGAGGACCTGGAAGCCGTTGCAGATCCCGAGCACGAGCCCGCCGGCCTCCGCGAAGTCGCGCACCGCCGCGGTCGCCGGCGAGAAGCGCGCGATCGCACCGCACCGGAGGTAGTCGCCGTACGAGAATCCGCCCGGCAGGACGACGGCATCGAGCTCGGGCAGCTCGGGCTCGTCGTGCCAGACGGGCACCGCCTCCGCATCGAGGGCGGCGAGCGCCCACAGCGCGTCGTGGTCGTCGTTCGACCCGGGGTACATGACCACGCCGATCCGCGGTTGCGGGATCAACCGTGCAGCTCGATCTCGTAGGACTCGATCAGCGGGTTCGCGAGCAGCCGTTCGCACATCTGCTCGACCTGGGTCCGCGCCTCGGCCTCGTCTGCGGCGTCGACCTCCAGGTCGACCACCTTGCCGACCCGGGCTCCGGAGACGGCGAAGCCGAGATGCCCGAGCGCGCTCTCGACCGCCGCACCCTGCGGGTCGAGGATGCCCTCCTTCGGCCGCACGAGCACGATGGCTCTCATCGCACCACCACCGCGGGGTCGTCGACGTAGTCCTGGAAGGCGATGTCCGTCAGCCGCTCGAACGCCTCGGCGTACTTCGCACGCGTTCCCGCGACGACGTCGTCCGGAAGCTCCGGGCCCGGGTATGTCTTGTCCCAGCCGGTCGTCTCGCAGTAGTCGCGGACGAACTGCTTGTCGAAGCTGTCCTGGGCGCGCCCCGGCTCGTAGGCGTCGGCCGGCCAGAAGCGGGACGAGTCGGGCGTCAGCGCCTCGTCGCCGAGCACGAGCCTCCCGTCCAGGTCGAGCCCGAGCTCGAACTTCGTGTCGGCGATGATGATCCCGCGCGCGAGAGCGTGCTCGGCCGCCGCCGTGTAGAGCGCGAGCGAGACGAGCTCGACCTCGCGCAGCCGCTCCGTCCCGACGAGCTCCGCCGCCCGACCGCGGTCGATGTTCTCGTCGTGGCCCGTCTGCGCCTTCGTCGCCGGCGTGAAGATCGGCGCCGGCAGCCGGTCCGACTCGCGCAGGCCCGCCGGCAGTGCGTGACCGGAGGTCGCCCCCGTCGCCCGGTAGTCCTTCCAGCCCGAGCCGGCGAGATAGCCGCGCACGACGCACTCGATCGGGAGCATCTCGAGGCGGCGGCACTCCATCGAGCGGCCGTCGTCGCGGATGGCGAGCATGTGGTTCGGGACGATCTCGCGCAGCAGCGTGAACCAGAAGCCGGAGAGCCCGGTAAGCACCCGTCCCTTGTCGGGGATCTCGGTCGGCAGGATCACGTCGAAAGTGGAGATGCGGTCGCTGGCGACGAGCAGCAGACGCTCGTCGTCGAGCGCGTAGAGCTCGCGGACCTTTCCGGACGCGACATGGGTGGCCTCAGGCATGAATCGGTTCCTCCTTGCCGGCGAGGGTGTGCAGGCGGGCGAAGACGGTGTCGACGTGCCGCGTGTACGCAGCGAGGTCGAAGACGACATCGAGGTCGATCCTGCCGGCGATCTCGTCGTCGGAGCGGACGAGCTCGCGGAAGTCGAGCTCCTCGTCCCAGGCGCGCATCGCGTTGCGCTGGACGAGCCGGTACGCGTCGTCCCGGGCCAGGCCCGCCTCCACGAGCGCGAGCAGGACGCGCTGGCTGAAGAAGAGGTAGTGGCTCGACTCGAGGTTGCGCTTCATCCGTTCCGCCTTCACGACGAGCCCCTCCATCAGCCACGTGAAGCGGTCGAGCATGTAGTCGAGGGCGAGGAACGCGTCCGGGATCACGACGCGCTCGGCGGACGAGTGCGAGATGTCGCGCTCGTGCCAGAGCACGACGTTCTCGAATCCGACGAGCGCCGCCGCTCGCACGACGCGCGCGAGCCCGCAGATCCGCTCGGCCACGACCGGGTTGCGCTTGTGCGGCATCGCCGACGAGCCCTTCTGGCCGCGGGCGAACGGCTCCTCCACCTCGGCCACCTCCGTTCGCGCGAGATGCCGGATCTCGAGCGCGAACGTGTCGAGCGAGGAGGCGAGCACGGCGAGCGTCGCGAGCAGCTCCGCGTGGCGGTCGCGCTGGAGGATCTGGGTCGAGGTGGGGGCGGGCTCGAGGCCGAGCCGCTCGCAGGCGATCCTCTCCAGCTCGGGATCCGTCGCGGCGTACGTGCCGACCGCACCCGAGAGCTTCCCGACCCGGAGACCCTCCAGCGCGCGCGCGATGCGCACGCGGCTGCGGTCGAGCTCGAACACCCAGCCGGCCAGCTTGAGGCCGAACGTCGTCGGCTCCGCATGCACGCCGTGGGTGCGACCGATCTGCAACGTCAGACGATGCTCCTCCGCCCGCGCGGTCACGACGGCGCACGCCCGCTCGATCCCCTCGAGGATCAGCGCGCCCGCCGCGCGCACCTGCAGCGAGAGTGCCGTGTCGACGACGTCCGAGGAGGTGAGCCCGTAGTGGAACCAGCGGCCCTCCTCGCCGAGACGCTCCGTCACGGCGTCGACGAACGCGGCGGTGTCGTGGTGGAGGGTGGCTTCGAGCTCCGCGACACGTTCCGTCGCCGGCACGGCGGCGTTCTCGAGGAGCGCGCGGGCCGCCTCCGCCGGGACGACGCCGAGCTCCGCCCAGGCGGTCGTCGCAGCGAGCTCGACCTCGAGCCAGGAGGCGAGCCTGCCCTCGTCCGACCAGATCCTGGACATGGCCGGGCGGGAGTAGCGCGCGATCACCTGGGCCAGTCTAGAGGCGACTGAGGCCGGCGCTTCCGACCCCTGGTGCCAGGCTCGGTGCCAGGCACCGGGTCGAAACGCCGGCACGTTCCTCGCAGCTTCGTGCCGGGTTCGTGGCAAGAGTCAGGCGCCGAGGATGCGCGCGGCGAGCACCGCCGCATTCTTCGCGTTGTCGACGCCGACGGTCGCCACGGGCACGCCCGGCGGCATCTGCGCGATCGCGAGCAGCGCGTCGAGGCCGTCGAGCACGCTGAGGCTCGAGCGGAGCGGCACCCCGATCACCGGCAGGTCGGTGTGGGCCGCGACGACGCCCGGCAGGGCGGCGGAGAGGCCGGCGCCGCAGATGAGCACACGCAGCCCGCGCCCGCGCGCGGTGCGCGCGTACTCGGCGACCGCGTCGGGGGTGCGGTGCGCCGAGCGCACCTCGAGCTCGTAGCCGATTCCCTCCCCGTCGAGCACGTCGAGGGCGGCCTGCATGCGCTCGCGGTCGGACTCGGAGCCGACGAGGATCCCGACGCGAACTTCAGGCATGGGCGAGGGAGGCGATGTCACGGCGATAGCGCACGCCGGCGAAATCTACGCATGCCGCTGCGTCGTATGCAGCAGCGCGCGCCTCGCCGAGCGAATCGCGGACCGCCGTCACGCCGAGGATGCGCCCGCCGTTCGTGACGAGGCGGCCGGCGTGGAGGGCGGTTCCCGCATGGAAGACGAGCGCGCCGGCTGCCTCGGCTTCCTCGATCCCCGCGATCGGCGTACCCACGTCGCCGCGCCCCGGGTAGTCGCGGGCCGCGAGGACGATGGTCACCGCCGACCGGTCGGATACTTCCAGCGCGACGCCGCGCAGCTCGCCGGCGGCCGCTGCTGCAAGCGCCGGGAGCAGGTCGCCCTCGAGGAGCGGCAGGAGCGACTGCGACTCGGGGTCGCCGAAGCGGCAGTTGAACTCGAGCACGCGCGGCCCGTCCTCGGTCAGCATCAGCCCGGCGAAGAGCGCGCCCGTGAACGGCGCACCGCGGCGGGCAAGCTCCGCGAGCACCGGCCGGCACAGCTCGTCGACGAGCTCGTCGGCGGCAGCGGCGGGCAGGCGGGGCACGGGCGAGTACGAGCCCATGCCGCCCGTGTTCGGGCCTTCGTCACCGTCGCAGATCCGCTTGTAGTCCTGGGCGGCGGGCAGAGGCACGGCGGCCGTGCCGTCGCAGAGCGCGAACAGCGACACCTCCTCGCCCTCGAGCAGCTCCTCGACGTGGAACGCCTGGCCGAGCGCTTCGGCCGCGCGCAGGGCGGCGTCGAGCTCCACCTGCGTCCGGCATACCCAGACACCCTTGCCCGCGGCCAGCCCGTCCGCCTTCACGACGCACGGCGCGCGGGCGAGCGCCAGCGCGCGCGCGGTCGGCACGCCGGCCGCGTCGAGCACGTCCTTCGCGAAGCTCTTCGAGCCTTCGATGCGCGCGGCTGCGGCGCTCGGTCCGAAGACGGCGATGCCGCTGTGGCGCAGATGGTCCGCGAGGCCGGCGACGAGGGGGAGCTCCGGCCCGACGACGACGAGGTCGACACCGAGCTCCGCCGCGAGCGGGACGAGCGACGCGGGGTCGCCCGCGCGAACCGGATGGCAGGCGGCGAGCTCGGCGATGCCCGGGTTGCCGGGCGCCGCGTGCAGCTCCGTCAGCTCGCTGCTGCGAGCGAGCGCCCACGCGAGCGCGTGCTCGCGACCGCCTGACCCGACGACGAGCACCTTCACGCCGGCGATCGTATGCGAGCATGCTCCCGGACGTACGCTTACCCCGATGGAGGCTCCGGCGTACTCCGCCGCGGCGGTCGGTGTCGTCCGCCTGCCGGACGGTCGAAGCGAGCGCGACCTCGTCGCGGTCGAGGAGCCGCTCGAGATCCGGATCGGCGGCCGGCCGGTCGCCGTGACCATGCGTACGCCGGGTCACGACGAGGAGCTGGCGCTCGGCTTCTGCCTGACGGAAGGGCTGCAGCCGGCGAGCGCGCGGCTGCCGGACGACCTCGCAGCGAACACCGTCGACGTGGACGCGCCCGGCTTCGACCCGGGACGGCTCCAGCGGAGCTTCTACACGACGTCGTCCTGCGGCATCTGCGGCAAGGGCGCGCTCGAGGCGGTCGCGGTCGACGCGCCCCGCGCCGAGTCGCAACTGCGCGTTCCGCTCGCCCTCGTCGCGTCGCTGCCTGGTCTGCTGCGCGAGGCGCAGGCCGCGTTCGCGGTCACCGGCGGTCTGCATGCGACGGGCCTCTTCGCCGCCGACGGCGAGCTGCTCTGCGCGCGCGAGGACGTGGGGCGGCACAACGCACTGGACAAGGTCGTCGGCTGGGCGTTCGGCGAGGGCAGGCTGCCGCTCGCCGAATCGCTGCTCTGCGTCTCCGGACGGCTCTCGTTCGAGCTCGTGCAGAAGGCCGCCGTTGCCGGGTGTCCGGTGCTCGTCGCGGTCGGGGCCCCGTCGAGCCTGGCGGTCGAGCTCGCCGCCGACCGTGGCATCACGCTCTGCGGCTTCGTCCGCGACGGTTTCGCCAACGTCTACACCGAGGCGTGGCGGATCGCGCGCTGAGCGGAGTGCTGCTCGTCGGCGGCGCAAGCGCGCGCTTCGGCGCGCCGAAGGCGCTTGCGCTGCTCGGCGGCGAGACGCTCGCGGAACGAGCGTGGCGCGTGCTCGGCGAGACGTGTGACGAGCGGTTCGCGGTGGGGAAGAGCGCCGACGGGCTCGAGCTGCCCTTCCCGCTCCTCGACGACGGCACCGACGTGCGTGCCGCGCTCGCCGGCCTCGTCGCCGGCCTGCGTGCGGCGAGCCACGACGTGGCGGTCGTGCTGCCGGTCGACGCGCCGTGCATGACGGCGGCGGCGCTGCAGGGGCTGGCAGATGCGTGCCGCGATGCGGCGGTCGTTCCGACCGGCCCGCTCCCGGGTGCGTACCGGAAGACGGCGCTGCCGGCGCTCGAGCGTGCACTGGCGGGCGGCCGGCTCGCGATTCGCGAGGCGCTCGCCGAGCTCGATGCGGCCGTCGTCGAGCTCGACCCGGCGTTCCTCATCAACGTGAATACGCCGGATGACCTTCGCCGTCTCGGGTGACGTCTGCGAGCGTCACATCGGTCGCTAGACGCCGGTCATCGCGTCGACGCCACGCGGCGTGAGCACGCGCTCGCGTTCCGCGCCGGTGCCGATCAGCGTCACCTCGACCTCGAGCGCGCGCTCGACGAACTCGACGTAGCGGCGGGCGGAGTCGGGCAGGTCGGCGAGGGAAGCGCACGCGTCGAGCGCCTCCTGCCATCCGGGCAGCGTCTCGTAGACCGGCTCGGCTGCATGGAAGTCGCTCTGATGCGCGGGAAACTCCTCGGTCTGGGAGCCGTCACGCAGGCGGTAGCGCACGCACACCGGCAGCTCGGCGAAGTGTGAGAGGACGTCGAGCTTCGTCAGCGCGAGCTGGTCGATCCCGTTCACGCGCACCGCGTATCGCAGCGCGACCAGATCGAGCCAGCCGCAGCGGCGGTTGCGTCCGGTCACGGTGCCGTATTCGTGCCCGATCTCGCGCACGCGGTCGTGATCCGGCCCCTCGATCTCCGTCGGGAACGGCCCCTCGCCGACGCGCGTCACGTACGCCTTCGCCACGCCGAGCACACGGTCGATGCGGTTCGGGCCGATGCCGACGCCGCCTGCCGCGTTCGCCGCAACGGTGCTCGACGAGGTCACGAACGGATACGTCCCGTGGTCGAGGTCGAGGAGCGTGCCCTGGGCACCCTCCAGCAGCACCTGGCGTCCGTCCTTCAGCGCGCGGTCGACGAGCAGCGACGTGTCGGCGACGTAGGGTCGGATCCGCCGTGCGCGCGTCTCGAGCTGCGCCGTGAGCTCGTCGAGCGCGAGCGGCGGCTCGCCGTAGACGCGCTCGAGCCAGAGGTTCTTCTCGGCGAGAGCGACGGCGATCTTCTGGCGCAGGATCTTCGGGTCGAGGAGGTCCTGGACGCGGATGCCGATGCGCAAAGCCTTGTCCGCATAGCAGGGGCCGATCCCGCGCCGCGTCGTCCCGATCCGAAGCTTGCCGAGCCGCCGCTCGCTCGCCTGGTCGATGGCGACGTGCCAGGGCATGATCACGTGCGCGTCGCCCGACAGCTGCACCAGCCCGGCCGTCTCGTAGCCGCGTGCCGCGAGGTCGTCCACCTCGTCGAGGAAGACCTGGGGATCGACGACGCAGCCCGCGCCGATCACCGACGTCTTTCCCGCGAGCACGCCCGTCGGGATCTGCCGGATCTTGAACGTCTCGCCGCCGAGGACGATCGTGTGCCCGGCGTTGGGGCCGCCCTGGTAGCGGCAGACGACGTCCGAGTGCTGCGCGAGCAGGTCGACGATCTTTCCCTTGCCTTCGTCGCCCCATTGCGCGCCGACGATGACGGTCGCGGGCACCGGCGGATTGTGCCTGCACGTGCGGCTACGTGGAGACGCCGCCCGCGATGAGCGTGTAGAAGCCCCAGGCGGCGAGACCGGACGCGACCGCCGCCGCACCGAGTGCGAGCGCGCCGCGGCGGAAGCGAGGGAAGACGACGAAGACGACGAGCTGCGAGACGAACAGCGCCCCGAGCGACGGCTTCAGCAGGTCGTCGTAGAAGCGGTCCGGGTTCACGAGCGAGAGCGCGTCCGCGGCGAGGAACGGGACGGCGATCCAGGCGAGCGCCTTGCGGACCGGCGGCCCGTGCAGCCAGTGCAGGAGCCGGCCGAGCGCAAGGTACTCGGCGACGATCAGCGCGAGGGTGCCGCCGGCCGTGAGGAGCCCGACAGCGACCGCGAGCCCGCGGCTCCCGTACGCCTGGGCGATCGCGGCGCCGGGAACGGCCGCGTCCCGGAGGGAGTCGGGAACCGCAGCGAGCGGAATCGCGGCGACGAGGAGCGCGGCGCCGACGACGGCGACGGCGGCGGCGAGGCCGCGCCGGACCGTCCGGCTGCCGCCGCGAACCTCTGCGCCGAGGTAGAGCGGTAGGCTCGCGCAGACGAAGAGCAGCGCTGCGCCGCCGGCCGCCCGGCCGGTGTCGTTCACGCTCGGGTGCGAGGCGAAGCGGACACCGGCGTGCGAGAGCTCGAGGCCGCCGAGGACGAGCAGGCCTGCGATCTCTGCTGCCGCGAGCATGCCGAGCCCGGCGAGCACCCACCGCACCGGCGCGAGCGTGACCACGACGAGCGCCACAGGCAGCGTCAGCTCGAGCGCCGCCCGATAGGGATGGATGCCGGGGAACACCGGCGGCAACAGGTCGTACACGACGAACGTGACGGTGTACGGCAGGTAGAGGAAGTACGCGAGCGCCCAGATCCACCCGTGCACGACCGCGGCGCGCCGGCCGGCCGCCGCCTCGACGAACGCACTCAGCCCGCCGGGCGTCACGATCGTGCCCGAGTACGCGAGCCAGATCCAGAGCGGTGCCGCGAAGACGAGGAGCGCGAGCGCGACGACGAGGCCGGCGGAGTCGACGCCGTCGCCGGCGGTGCCCGGCAAGAGCGTCAGCAGCGCGATCGGGCCGCCGATCGAGGCGACGGCGAAGCCGACGAAGAGCGAAGCCGGAAGCGGATAGGGCGCCGCTCCCGGAGCGTTCATGGAAGCGATTACGCCGGGACCGGCGGATCGGTTTCCGCCGCGCGCTATGCCGCGGCGGACGTAGCGGCGCCGGCGCGGGGCGCGGTGCGCTCCACGCGGACGGAGTGGCCGCGGCGGCAGAGGAACGTCCCGTGGCCGAGGTCGAGGTCGAGCCGTCCCGCGAACGTCGCGCCGGCCCAGCCGGCATCGGTGTCGACCGCCGTGCAGAGCTCGCACACCGCGGTGAACGACGTCGCACGGGAGGCGATCGTGACCACCTGTCCTCCTCCCTCCATCTGGTACCTCCTTGACCCCGTCGTCAGGCAGCTGCCAGGTCGGCGAACTTCGCGTAGCGCTTGAGGAACGAGAGCTTCACGGAGTCCGTGGGTCCGTTTCGATGCTTGGCGAGAATCACCTCCGCGAGCCCCTGCTGATCGGACTCCTCGTTGTAGTACTCGTCGCGGTAGATGAAGGCGACGAGATCCGCGTCTTGCTCTATCGAACCGCTTTCACGAAGGTCGGAGAGGATCGGACGCTTGTCGGTGCGCTGCTCCACCGCGCGGGAAAGCTGCGACAGCGCGACGATCGGCACCTCCAGGTCGCGCGCGAGGATCTTGAGCGAGCGCGAGATCTGCGAGACCTCCTGCACGCGGTTCTCCGCGTTGCCGGCGGAGCTCATCAGCTGGAGGTAGTCGACGACGACGAGCCCGAGGTCCGGATGGCGCGACTTGAGCCGTCGGGACTTCGAGCGGATCTCCATCATGTTGATCGAGCCCGTGTCGTCGACGTAGATCGGCGCCTTCGCGAGCTTGTCGCACGCGGCGGTGAGCCGCGGCCAGTCGTCCGGCGCGAGCTTCCCGGTGCGCAGCCGCTGCGACTCGACCTTGGCCTCGCTGCACATCAGCCGCTGCGTCACCTCGGCCTTCGACATCTCGAGCGTGAACAGCCCGACCGGGATGCCCTTTCGAACGGCGATGTTCGCCGCCATGCAGAGCGCGAGCGCCGACTTCCCCATCGACGGGCGGGCGGCGACGATGATCAGGTTGCCCGGCTGGAAGCCCGCGGTGAGGCGGTCGAGGTCTTTGTAGCCCGACGCCGTGCCGGTGATCTCCTCGCCGGCTTCGTAGAGCGACGTGATCCGCTCGAAGCTCTCCTTCAGCAGCTGGTCGATGTGCGTGAACTCGCCCGTGACGCGCTGCTGCGAGAGATCGAAGACGATCTGCTCGGCCTGGTCGACGAGGTCGCCGGTCTCGCCGGGGCGCTCCCAGCCGAGGCGGGAGATCTCGCTGCCTGCGCGGATCAGCCCGCGCAGCGTCGCCGTCTCGTGGACGATGCGCGCGTAGTGCGCGGCGTTCGCGGTCGCGGGCACGAGCGCCGCCAGCTCGTGCAGCCGCACGCGTCCGCCGACGGCCTCGAGCTCGCTGCGCTCCTCGAGCTCGTCCGTGAGCGTGATCGCGTCCACCGGCTCGCCCTTCGCGTAGAGGGCGAGCGCGGCCCGGTAGATCTTCGCGTGCGACTCGCGGTAGAAGTCGCCGGCATCGACGATCTCGCTGACCGCTCCGATCGCGCCCGGGGAGAGCATCATCGCCCCGAGCACCGACTCCTCGGCCTCGAGGTTCTGCGGGGGCACCGGCGCGGCCGTGGGGACGGGGGCAAGCTGCGCCATCGCTCCCGATTCGATCATGCGCGCGGACCGGCCGCCAGGTGTCGAAGGGTCTGTTGTGAACATGTCTTTTCGCCCGATTTGCAGGGGAAAAAGCCATGGTTGCAGGGGCGTCGGACGGCGCCTCTGTGGACAGAAGGCCCGCTCACTGCGTGAAGTTCAACGGCGATTCCACAGGCGTCGGGCAGCCTGTGGACGTTTGTTTACAGGGCGTCGTTCTCCGCCCCGGCCTCGGCGGCGGAAACGACGTCGGCGGACGGCTCGTCGAGCTCGACGTACTCGAACTCGACGGGGGCCGGCGCGGCCGGCGCGGCGGCCTGCTGCTCCGCCAGCTCGGCGGCCGCCATCGCCTCGAGCTCCTCGTCCGAGGGGAGCTCGCCGCCCTCCGGGACGACGAGGGTCTTCATCTCGACGCGCACGTCCTGGAAGACGTCGATCGGTACGTCGTAGCGGCCGATCCGCTTGATGTTGTCGACGTCGATCTTTCGCCGGTCGACGCGGATCTTGCGCGTGCGCCAGATCTCGTCGGCGATGTCGGTCGGCGTGACCGAGCCGAACAGCGAGCCGGTCGGTCCCGCCTTGACCTCGAAGCGGAGCACCGTCTTCGAGAGCGTCTCGGCGATCGACTGCGCCTGCTCGGCCGTCTTCGCCTCGTGGCGTGCCCGCTGCGCGTCGCGCTTGCGCAGCTCCGCCACCCGCGCCTCCGTCGCCTCCTCGGCGAGCCGGCGCGGCAGGAGGAAGTTACGCGCGTAACCGCGAGCGACGGAGACGACGTCGCCGCGCAGCCCGACCTTCTCGACGTCTTTGAGCAGGATGACGTCCATCAGCGGTCGCGGTCTCCGCGATCGCCGCGGTCACGGCCGCGGCCGCGCTCGCTGCGCTCCTCGACGCCCTCTGCGACGTACGGCAGCAACGCCATCTCGCGGGCCCGCTTGACCGCCTGCGCGACCTGCACCTGATGCCGCCGGCACGCGCCGGTGATGCGGCGGCTGCGGATCTTCCCCTTCTCGGAGATGTACCGCCGCAGCTGATTGACGTTCTTGTAGTCGATCTCCGCGACCTTGTCCTTGCAGAAGTAGCAATTGCGGCGCTTGATCGCGCCTGCAGGTCCGCCCGGGCGCTTGCGCTGCTGCTGTGGTTTCTCTCTCGCCAACGTTCTCTCTCCTCTAGAACGGAATGTCGTCGTCGGCCGCCGCCGGGAAGTCGGCGCCCTCCTGCGCCGCGCCTGCCGGCACGAACTGGTTGCCGCCGCCGTCGCCGCCGCCCTCGCCGCGGCCGCCGAGGAACTGAACGGTGTCGGCGATGATCTCGACGGCCTGGCGCTTCGACCCGTCCTGGGCCTCCCACTCGCGCCAGTCGAGCCGCCCGTCGACCCCGACGGGACGTCCCTTCGAGAGGTACTGGGCACAGCTCTCGGCCTGGTTGCCCCAGACGGTGACGTCGAAGTAATTGGGCTTGTCGCCCCACTGCCCGCTCGCGGCGTCCTTCTGCCGGGTGTTGACGGCGATGCGGAGCTTGCAGACCGGGTTGCCGCTCGGCGTGTGCCTGAGCTCGGGGTCCTTCGTCAGGTTCCCGACCAGCACGACGCGGTTGATGTTCGCCATGGGGCTCCTCCTACTCCTCGTCCGAACGCGTGTTCGCCTCAGGGTACTCCGCCTCGGGGACGGCGGCCGTCTCGGGGACGACGGCCACCGGGGGCGGCGGCGTGTCGTCCCGCGGGGCGCTCGTACGCGAGCCTTCGATATGACGCGTTGCCATGTGCCGCAGCACGGCGTCGTCGATCTTGAGCACGCGCACGATCTCGTCGAGGGCTTCGGTGCCGCTCTGGAAGACGACGAGGTGATACACACCCTCCGTCTTCTTTCCGATCTCGAAGGCGAGGCGGCGCCGGCCCCACGCGTCGTGGCTGCGCCAGGTGCCGCCGGACTTCTCGACGAGCTCCCGGACGCGCGCGATCAGCTCGTCCTGACGCTGCTCGGCGAGCTCGGGGTCCAGCATGAGAAGAATCTCGTACGTCGCCACCAGTCCCGATGACCTCCTTCCCATGGTCTGAGTCGGCCCCGACTGCGGGCGCCGCTCGGGACGGAACGGCGCGATGACGGGGCAGGAAGCGGCGGCAAGTGTAGCATCGATGTCATGCGTCGCCTGTACGCGTGGCTTGCAGGTGCGGCGGGAGGGCTCGCCGCCTACCGCGCGGTCCGGCGCCGCCGCCCGGAGCCGCAACCGCGTGCGGAACAGAGTGCGGATCCGCGGGCGGACGAGCTGCGCGCGCGGCTCGCGGAAGCCCGCGAGGGCGACGGGGAGCCGGCCGGCGAGGCCGAGCCGCTCGACCCGGAGGCCCGCCGGGACCTCGTGCACGAGCAGGGTCGAGCCGTGTTGGACGAGATGCACGCAGGGGAGTAGTAGCCTCCGAGGCCTAGACAAGGGAGACCCGTATGGATGCGACGATTCGCGAGGGGCAGGCGCCCGCGGTGATCATCTCGCTCGCCCCGGGAGAGAAGGCGTGGTCCGATGCGGGCGCTCTGACGTTCATCTCCGGCGACGTGACGATGGACGTCGAGATGCCCGGCGGCCTCGTGGGCGGGCTGAAGCGCAAGGTGCTCGCGGGCGAGAGCATCTTCCTCACCACGTACACGGCGCGCGGTGCGGGCGTCGTCGGGATCACCGGGCCGTTTCCCGGCTCGGTGCGGCAGGTCGAGCTCGACGGCGAGCTGATCTGCGAGCGCCATGCCTATCTCGGCCATGTGGGAGACGTCGAGATCTCGGCGGTGACGGCACGGTCGATCGGCGCTGGCATGACCGGCGGCCACGAGGGCTTCTTCCTCCAGCTGCTGAAGGGGAAGGGGACGGTGTGGATCCACGGCGGCGGTGACTTCATCGACTTCGACCTCGCCGACGGCCAGCTGCTGCAGGTGGACCGTGGTTGCATGGTCGCCGTCGAGCCGAGCGTCCGCTACGAGGTGAAGCTGTTGGGCGGTGTCGCGAAGAGCCTCTTCAGCGGCGAAGGGCTGTTCATCATCCATTTCACCGGGCCGGGCAAGGTGACGCTGCAGACGCTTCCGTTTTCACGCACCGCCAGGCGCGTGCTGGCGGCGGCGGGGAGAGGACAGGACGAGAAGGGCGGCTTGCTGAGCACGCTCATGAGCTAGGAAGGAGCGGAGAGATGAAACTGCTGGACAAGGCGAAGCTCGCGGCCGAGCAGGCCGCGACCAAGGCGAAGGAAGGCGTCGAGGAGGTGCAGACGAAGCGCGAGCTCAATGCGGCGTACGGCGAGCTCGGAACGAAGGTCTTCGACCTCGTCGAGGCAGGCGATCTCGTCAAGCCGGAGCTCGACGAGCTCGTCGCAAAGATCCGCACGCTCAAGGCGAAGCTCGCCGAGGGCGACGCCGGCGAGAGCGCTGCGAGCACCGAGACACCGGCCTCGACGGGCCCGCCGGCGATGCCGGTCTAGGAACCTCTGCGCGGGCGGCGGGGTCCGCCGCCCGCGCCCACGCTCTTCGGGAAAGCCGTACGACCGATCGGCTGCGGTCCCGATGGGTGCCGCACCTGCACGAGGGAGACTCGATGGGAAAGGAGGAGCGATGGCACGGATCCTTCTTGCAACGGACGGATCTCCCTCGGCGGAAGCGGCGACGCGCGAGGCGGTCGAGCTGGCCGGGGCGACGGGCTGGCCGCTCACGATCCTGACCGTCTGGCACATTCCCGTCAGCGGGTTCGCCTACGAGCCGCTGGTGTCGGTGCCGGAGGTCGCGGAGGCGGTGCAGGAACGGGCGCGGCTCGCCCTCGAGACGGCGGCGGCGACCGCCCGGGCGGCCGGGCTCGAGCCGGACGCGCGGCTGGTGGAGGGCCTGCCGGCGCACGACATCTGCGAGGTCGCGCGCGAGCGTGACGCGAGCTTGATCGTGATCGGCTCGCACGGCTGGGGCACGGTGCAGCGGCTGCTGTTCGGCAGCGTCTCCGGCGCCGTGCTGCACCATGCGCCGTGCCCGGTGCTCGTCGTTCGCGGCGAGACGCCGCCGGGCGGCGGCGCTACGGCTTGACGCGCAGGGCGCGGGCCGTCCAGGCCGGCAGGTACCAGTTCCAGCGACCGACGAGCGCCATCGTCGACGGCAGCAGCAGGCCGCGGACGAGCGTGATGTCGATCATGATCGCGACCGCGAGCCCGAAGCCGAGCTGCTGCATCGGCGGGATCGAGCCGAGCAGGAAGCCGCTGAACGTCGCCGCCATGATCAGTCCGGCGGCGGTGACGATCCGGCCGGTGTGCGCGAGCCCGTGCGCGACCGCGCTCGTGTTCGAGCGCGTCGCGTCCCACGCCTCACGCATGCGCGTGATCAGGAACACCTCGTAGTCCATCGAGAGCCCGAACAGCAGCGTGAACATGAACACGGGGATCCAGCCCTCGATCTGCGGCACCTTCAGGAAGCCCGCCCAGCTACCCCATCCCCACTGGAAGACCGCGATCATCAGGCCGCTTGCCGCCGCGACGGTGAGCAGGTTGAGCACGAGCGCCTTCAGCGGCAGCAGGAGCGAGCGGAAAGCCCGCACGAGCAACAGGTAGGTGAGGCCGAGCACGCCGAGGATGAGCCAGGGGAACGACCCGAGCGTGCGCGAGACGAAGTCGCTGGCAGAGGCGGCGCCGCCGCCGGCGATCACGCGCATGGACGCCGGGAAGCGGGCGGCGGGGATCAGCCGGCTCCGCAGGCGATTGGCGAACGCCTGCGCCTTCGGGCTCGCCGAGTCGTCACGGCCGACGATCTGGATCCGGAGGTAGCGGTGGCTCGCGGCCGGGACCGCGCGCGAGACCTGGACGACCTCGGGGTCGGACCGCAGGAGCCGGTCGAGCCTCCGCACCGGGGCCGACGCGGAAGACGCACCGCCGGCCCTGCCGGTGTCGACGATCACGGTCGTCGGGTCGAGCGAGTCGCTGTTGCTCGCATGCTGGAGGACGTCCAGCCCGCGCATGGCCGGGATTCCCGGCGGCAGGCTGCTGTTCGATCCCGGACCGACGCGGATGCCGATGAGGGGCATCGCTGCGAGGACGAGCACTGTTGCGACGAGGGGAGTCAGCACCTTCGCGCGTCGCATCACCCAGCCCGCGTGGGCCGCCCAGAGGCGGAGCTCGCCGGCGTGACGCCGCTCGGCGAGGCCGCGCGGCAGGATGCGGATCCGCTCGAGTCGGTCGCCGAGCGACGCGAGCAGCACCGGCAGCAGCGTAAGGGCGCAGATCACGCTGACGAGCGGGATGACGAGCCCGCCGACGCCGAAGCCGCGCAGGAACGGCACGGGCAGCAGCAGCATCAGCGCGAGGCCGACGGAGACGGCGAGGCCGCTGAAGAGGATCGTCCGGCCGGCGTGCGCCATCGTCTCCCGCACCGCCTCGTCGTGTGCACGGCCGTGCCGACGTTCGTCGCGGTAGCGGTTGACGACGAGGAGCGAGTAGTCGATTGCGATGCCGAGCCCGATCATGAGGACCATGTTGCGCAGGTAGTCGCTGAGCTCGAGCACGTGTGCGGCTCCCCAGGCGATGCCGAGCGCGGGCGGGATCGTCGCCGCCGCGAACAGGAAAGGCAGCAGCGCCGACGCCGTGCCGAAGACGAGGAGCAGGATCACGAGCGCGGCGGGAACAGCGAAATAGAGCTCGCCGACGCGGAGGTCGCGCGACAACACCGGCCCCATGTCGTGCTGGATCGCGGCGTCTCCGGTCACGAAGACCGCCGGGCCGACCGTCCGTCGCAGCGCCCCGATCTCCGCAGCGGCCGCGGCGCCGCTGAGCTGCGACGTGACGAACGTGGCCGCGGCGCCGGAGGGCAGGCGCGTCACGCTGTCCACCCTGCCGCGCGGGAGGAGCCGGCTTGCCTTCGCTGCGGCGGTGCGGTCGCGTGCGAGCGCATCGTCGCCCTCGGCGATGAGCACGAAGACGGCGTTGGAGCGAACGCCGTAATGCTCGACGAGTATCTGCTTCACCCTGGCCGAGTCGGTGCCGGGCAGGGAGAAGCCGCTGGTGAGCAGCGGCCCGAGCCGCAGAGACCCGGCGATGCCGAGCCCGACGGCGATGACCCAGGCGTAGACGACGAACCGGCGGTGCCGCAGGCAAAGATCGGTGAGGCACGAGAGCAGCCCGCGGCCCGGCGAGGTCATACGGCGTTCACGTCCTGTGGGATCGGAATACGCAGCGGATTACTGAAGCGCGATCGGGCGAGCGACGAGCGGATGCCCCGACCATCCGACCCACGCGTTCGCCCGCCACGGTAGCCGAGATTCCCGAGAGCCGCCGAGCCGAGCCCCGGCCGGCGATCCGCTAGCGGGAGGGCGCAGGCGGAGCCGCTCCCCTGAGGTGCGGCAGGTGCTGCTCCGCGAGCTGCCGGAGAAGCGCGTGGAGCTGCTCGCGGCCGCGCTCGTCGAGCGGGGCGAGGAGGTCGTCCTCGAGCCGGCGCGCCAGCGCGCGGAGCCGGCCGAGCGCCCGTTTCCCCTCGGGGGTGATGCGGACGAGGTGGCGGCGGCGGTCGCCGGGATCGCGGCGGCGCTCGACGAGGCCCTGCTCCTCGAGTTCGTCGAGCAGGCCGACGAGCTGGCCACGGTCGTAGCCGAGCGCGTCTGCGATCGCCCCCTGGGTCTCGCGCGAGCCCTCGTCGAGCGTGACGAGGATTGCGTGGTGGTACGGGGTCAGGCCCGTCGGCTCGTACGCCTCGATCGCCTGCTCCTTCGCGGCGAAGCCGAGCCGCTTGAGCAGGAATGCGGTCGAGGCGACGAGCTCCTCGGGGCAGCGGGGGGGCATCGGCGAGGGGGGCGTCTCCGGATTCGTGACGGTCACGGGGAATAGGGTAGCGCGGTCAAGCGTTGGCAAGATATATAGTTGATGCAGACAACGGTTATAAGGGGGACACGTTAGTGGCTGGAGCTCTCACTCGCACGAACCGGCGCTGGAGCGCGCTCGCTCTCATCGTCACCGCCCAGTTCATGGTCATCCTCGACGTCGCCATCGTGAACGTCGCGCTCCCGTCGATCAAGGCCGATCTCGGGTTCTCCCAGACGAGCCTGCAATGGGTGATCTCGGCCTACGCGATCCTGTTCGGCGGCGTGCTCCTGCTCGGCGGCCGTCTGGCCGACCTGCTCGGGCGCCGTCGGCTCTTTGTCGCCGGCCTTGCCCTGTTCGCCGCGAGCTCGCTCCTCTGCGGCCTCGCCTGGTCCGAGAGCTCGCTGATCGGCTTTCGCGCCCTGCAGGGGCTCGGCGGCGCGCTGCTCGCTCCCGCCGCGCTCTCGCTGCTGATGACGACGTTCGCGGAGGGTCGCGAGCGGAATCTCGCGCTCGGGATCTACGGCGCAGCCTCAGGCAGCGGCGCCGCGGCGGGCGTCCTGCTCGGCGGACTCCTCACCTCCTACCTGAGCTGGTCGTGGATCTTCTTCATCAACGTCCCGGTCGGCGCGGCCGCCATCGCGCTCGCTCCGCTGCTGCTCCGGGAGAGCCGCGCAGACCTGCCGCATCGTCACTTCGACCTGGCCGGCGCCACATCGGTCACCGCCGGACTGATGCTGCTCGTCTTCGCGATGACGCGCGCGACCACCGACGGCTGGGGCTCGGGCACGACACTCGGCCTGCTCGCCGGTGCCGCGTCGCTCGTGCTCGCCTTCCTCGCCGTCGAGATGCGCTCTCCGTCGCCGCTGCTTCCCCTGCGGATCTTCCGCTCACGGACGGTCTCGGCGGCAAACGCGACGATGGCGATCGTCGGAGCGGTGGCCTTCGCCGAGTTCTTCCTCCTGACGCTGTACCTGCAGGAGGTCCTGCACTACTCGGCGATGCAGAGCGGCGTCGCGTTCACCGGCTTCGCCCTGACCGTCGTCGTCGTCTCGAACGTCGCGCAGGTGGTCGTGGGCCGGATCGGCGTTCGGCCGACGCTCACGGCAGGGTTGCTCGTCTCCGCCGCGTCGGTTGCGCTGCTGACGCGGCTGCCGGTGAACGGCCACTACTTCTGGGATCTCTTCCCGGGGTTCGTGCTGGGGGGCGCCGGGATGGGGCTCTCGTTCGTGCCGGTGACGATCGCGAGCCTCAGCGGCGTCGAGCGCAGCGACGCGGGCGTCGCCTCCGGGCTGATCAACACGAGTCGCCAGGTCGGCGGGGCGATCGGCCTCGCCGCCGTGAGCGCGATCGCGGCCGCGTCGACGAACAGCTACGCGCGGGGGAGCACCGTCGTCGCGTCGACGAGCAGGATCGCCCTCGACCACGGCTTCCAGACCGCGCTCTACGCGCTGGTCGCGCTGCTGATCCTGGGCGCGCTGCTCGCCGCCGTCGTCGTCAGGCCGGCCCGTGTTCGGGCCGCGGAGGTCGAGCGCATCGACGGCGACATGGTCGTGATCGAGGAGGCCGCGTGAGCGGATTCCCGGAAGCCCGGTGAGACGGAGCGGCGCAGGAGTCGAACCTACCCAGCCGTGGGTTACACGACCTCACCGGTTTTGAAGACCGGCTGGGCCACCGGGCCCGTGCCGCTCCAGCCCGGAGCCTAGCCGGACACCTGCGCGTCCACGTCGTAATGCGTGACGTGGAGGTCGCGCTCGACGAGATAGCGGTCGTCCTCCGGAAAGAAGACGGCGCGCTCGATCTCGTCACCCGCGAAGGCGCGGATGTCGTCGAGCGAGTCGAACAGCAGCATCGTCACGAACTCGGCGCGGTCACCGTCCACGCGCCGCAGCACCAGCGTGCCGCGGCTGCCGTCGATCGCCCGCGCGCCTTTCATCCCCGTCTCCCCCAGGTACGCCGCGTACTCCTCCGCGTCCTCGGCGCGCGTCGCGCCCCGCCAGACCCGTGCGATCACGCCTCCTCCTTCACCCAGCCACGCGTGAGATAGAGCCAGAACGCGAGCCCGGCCCACTCGCGGTAGCGGCGGAAGCGCCGCTCGATCGTCGCGTCCTTCGCCTTGCGCCCGTTCAGCCGCGCGTACGTCGGCCGCGTCCACGAGTCGAGCACGAGCCGCGAGTAGCGGCCGAGGCTCGTCAGCATCACGTGCGCCGCGCCGTACGGGCCGACTCCGGGCAGCGCGAGCAGGCGGGCCGCGGCCTCGTCGTCCGGGAGCTCGGGATCCGTGAGCGCCTCGAGGTCGACCGCGCCGGACGCGACCGACGCGGCGAGCTGCCGGAAGTACGGCGCGCGGTAGCCGGAGCGCGCCACCTCGCGATAGAACGCCTCGTCCGCGGCCGCCATCGCCGCGGCGGAGGGAAACGCACGCCGTCCGTCGGGGGACTGGTCGCCGAGGTGCTCGACGAACGCCGCCACCATCTTCGTCGTCAGCGCCCACGAGCAGTTCGTCGTGCAGACCGTCTTGACGACGTCCTCGAAGACCGTCGGGCTGCGGAGCATCCGGCCGGCTCCCGCCGTGACCCAGGCGAGCTCGGGATCCGCGGCAGCGACGTCGTAGAAGCCGCTGAGGTCGTCGTCGAGGCGGAGCATGTGGCGCACGGTCGCCAGCAGCGTGCGTCGCTCGGCCGCGGCGGCACGGCCGCCGAGCAGCTCCACCCGCGCGTGTCCGACGGTCCCTGCGAGCACGCGCACGGTGCGCGCCCCGCCGCCGCCGGCGGTCAGCGTCGCCTCGAGCGTCCACGCCTCCTCGTCGAGAACCTGAGGCGGCAGCGACGCGACCCCGTGCGAGGCGAGCGTGCGGCGCAGGTCGACCGGCTCGCCGCCGCCTCCGACGAGCGCGAGCTCGCCGAGGACGCTCGTCACGACGCGAACGACTGGATCTCCCACTCCGACGGCTCGAACGCCTTGCCGGCCCAGCCGCCGAGCGAGAGCACGACCGTGTCCGCCTCCGTCGCGAACGCGACGCGCTCGGTCGTCGGCTCGCGGACGAAGACGAGCGTGCCCGTCGGCGCATCCACCTCGTCGCCGCCGACGGTGAACGTCGCATGGCCACTGAGCACGAGGTAGAGCTCCTCGTGGCCGCCCTCCTCCTCGGCGTGGCGCTTGATCACCTCGTCGCCCGGCCCGCCCCGCCAGGCGCTTGCGCCGAACGCGCGGATGTCGAAGTGGAAACGGATCGGCGCCCAGTACGGCCACTTCTCGGCGACGATCTCGTCGAGGTGCGCTGTCTCGTATGCGCTCATTGCCGGCCTCCTTGACGAGGTAACTGCTGATAGCCTATTTGGTGGTTACGTAACCGGTCAAGCGTGTCAGGGGGTTACACGTGGTCGCCGACCTCCAGCTCGTGTGCGACTTCGTCAACAGCGTCGAGCTCGAGGGCGGAGGCGACGAGCTCGCCGACGGACGCGGGCTCGTGCGCTGGCTCTCGTCGCATGGTCTCGCAGGCGAGCATGCGCGCGCAACCGATGCCGACGCCGCCGACGCGCGTGCCCTGCGGGAGGCGCTGCGCGACCTCATGCGCGCGAACAGCGGCGACCCCGCCGATCGCGCCGCGGCCGCTGCGCTGCTGGACGCCTCGGGCCGCCGCGCGGCGCTTGCGGTGCGCTTCGACACGGGCTCGATCCGGCTCGTTCCGCGTGAGCGCGGCGTGCGCGGCGCGCTCGGGGTCGTGCTCGGCGCGGCCGGGGAGGCGATGGCGGACGGCTCGTGGCGGCGCGCGAAGGCCTGCCGCTCGGAGACGTGCCGGTGGGCGTTCGTCGACCGCTCGCGCAACCAGTCCCGCCAGTGGTGCTCGATGAGCGTCTGCGGCAACCGGGCGAAGGCGCGGGCCTTCCGGGAGCGCCGTGGGTAGAGGCGTGCGCGTGGCCGCGCCGCTCGTGCCGGCCGCGGCCGCGCTGGGCGCCTCCTTCGGCGTGCTCGCGCGCACCGCGCACGTCGGTGCGGTGGCGGCGGTCGTCATGTCGGCGACCACGTTCGCCGGCTCGGCCCAGGTGGCCGCCGTCTCCGTCCTCGGCGCCGGCGGCGGCGTCGCCGCCGCCGTGGTGGCGGCGCTTCTGCTCAACGCGCGCTACGCGCCGATCGGGATCAGCATCGCAGAGTCGTTCCGCGGGCGCTTCCTTCGCCGGCTGGCGGAGGCGCAGCTCGTCGTCGACGAGTCGTGGGCGCTCGCCCGCGGCGGCACGGCCGCGTTCGACCGCGGCGTGCTGCTCGGCGCCGGGGTCGCGCTCTGGGTGGGGTGGACCGGCGGCACCGCGGCCGGCGCGCTGCTCGGGGGCGTGATCGGCGACCCGAAGTCGTTCGGCCTCGACGGCGCGTTCGCGGCGCTCTTCCTCGGGCTCGTCGGCTCGCAGCTCCGGAGCCGGCGCGCGTTCGCCGCGGCGGCGGGCGGCGCGCTGATCGCGGTCGCGCTCACGCCGGTGACGCCGCCGGGCATCCCGATCCTCGCGGCGACGGCGGCCGCGCTGGCCGGGTGGAGGCGCGCCTGAGCGCCGCCTGGGCCTCGGTGATCGCGGTCGGCGCGGGCACGGCTGCGCTGAAAGCGGTCGGGCCCGTCGTCGTGGGAGGACGGCGGCTGCCGCCGCGGCTGCTCGAGCTGCTGTCGATGCTCGCGCCGGCGCTGCTCGCGGCGCTCGTGATCGACGAGGGGTTCGCGAGCGGCCGCTCGCTCGTGCTCGACGCGCGCGTCGCCGGGCTCGCCGCCGGCGCCATGGCTGTCGTGCTACGCGCGCCGATCTGGGTCGTGGTCGTTGCAGGCGCGGGCGCGACCGCGCTCGTCCGACTGCTGACCTAGGAGAAGCGCTCGAGCAGCTCCGCCGGCGGCAGCTCCGTGAGCGAGCCGAGCACGAGGTCGGCGTCGTCCAGCTCGAGCCCGCTCGTCGCCGGGTTCGGCACGGCGACGCAGAAGATCCTCGCCGCATGCGCGGCGCTCACGCCGTTCGGCGAGTCCTCGAACGCGACCGCCTCCTCCGCTGCGACGCCGAGAACGTCGAGCGCCTCGAGGTAGAGATCGGGCCGCGGCTTCGCACGCGTCTCGTCGTGATCGGCCGTGACGATCGCGTCCCAGCCGACGTCCTGCTCGAGCCTCGCGAGGTGCAGGTCGATCCAGGCGCGCGAGGAGCTGGAGACGATCGCGCGCTTGAGACCGCGGCGTTCCGCCTCTGCGAGATACTCGGCGATCCCGGGCCGCAGCTCTTCCGCCTCGATGAGCGAGAGCTCGTGCGCCCGGCGCCTTGCGTCGATCCGGTCGCGCTCGACCGGCGCGCCGACGAGCTCCTCCAGGTGCTCGATCGGCTCGAAGCCGCCGCGCGTCCCGATTCCCTCGGCCCAGCGGCCGAGCGGCAGCTCGTACCCGTGCTCGCGATAGACGTGCTGCCACGCCTCGCGCGAGGGGACCTCGGTGTCGAGGATGAGGCCGTCGAAGTCGAAGAGGAAGGCGCGGATCACGGCTCCATCCTGCCGGGAAGTAGGCTCGCGCCGTGTCGGTTCTCGGCATCGACGTCGGCGGCACCTTCACCGATGCCGTCCTCCTGGACGGCGGCCGGGTGCGCACGGCGAAGGTTCCCACCGCCGTGCGGCAGGAGGAGTCCGTCCTGGCGGCTGCGGCGGCGCTCGGCGCGCGCGGGGTCGAGCGGTTCGCACACGGGACGACGGTCGCGACGAACGCGCTGCTCGAGCGTCGCGGCGCGCGCACGGCGTTCGTCTCGAACGCCGGCTTCGAGCACCTGCTGCACCTGCGCCGCCAGACGCGGGCGCACCTGTACCGGCTGTGCGCGGCCCATCCCGAGCCGCTCGTGCCGCTCGAGCGCTGCCACGGCGTGCGCGGCCGGCTCGGACCGGACGGCGAGCTCGAGCCCCTCGACCTCGCGACGCTCCCCGACCTCGGCGACGCGGAGGCCGTCGCCGTCTGCCTGCTCTTCTCGTTCCGTGACCCGTCGCACGAGGCGGCGGTGGCAGCCGAGCTTCGCCGCCGGCATCCGGGAGTGCACGTCGTCGCCTCGCACGAGCTCGCGCCGGAGTTCCGCGAGTACGAGCGCGCGTCGACGACGGCCGCGGATGCGTACCTCGCGCCCGTCGCGGCGCGGTACCTGCGCGCGCTCGCGGCGGGTGCGCATGCGGCCGGGCTGCCCGAGCCGCTCGTGCTTCTCTCCTCGGGCGGCGTCGCCTCGGTCGCGGATGCCGCTGCCCACCCCGCGACGATCCTCGTCTCCGGCCCTGCGGGCGGCGTCGTCGGCGCGGGTCTCGTCGCGCGCCGTGCCGGCTTCGAGCACGCGATCGCGTTCGACATGGGCGGCACCTCGACCGACGTCTGCCTGCTGCCGGGCGGCCGGGCCGCCCGGGTGGCGGAGCGCGTCGTAGGCGGCTTCCCGATCAGGCTGCCTACGGTCGACCTGCACACGGTCGGGGCCGGCGGCGGCTCGCTCGTCCGCCGCGACGCCGGCGGTGCGATCCGCGTGGGACCGGAGAGCGCCGGCGCCAATCCCGGCCCGGCCTGCTACGGCGCGGGCGGCGGCGCCACCGTCACGGACGCGAACCTCCTGCTCGGGCGGCTGCCGGCCGAGCTGCCCGGCGGGCTCGTGCTCGATCGGGACGCGGCAGCCGCCGCCCTGGACGGGATCGATGCGGCCGCGGTCGTCGACGTCGTCAACGCGGAGATGCTGCGCGCGCTGCGTGTCGTCTCCGTCGAGCGGGGATACGATCCGCGCGACTTCGCGCTCGTCGCCTTCGGCGGCGCCGGCCCGTCGCACGCGTGCGCGCTCGCGGAGGAGCTCGAGATCGAGGCGGTGCTCGTGCCGGAGGCGGCGGGCGTCCTCTCGGCGCTCGGTCTCGTCGCGAGCGACGAGCGGCGCGACCGGGTCGTCTCGTACGTCCGCCCGCTGGCGGAGGTGGCCGACCTGCCCGCCGAGGGCGAGGCCGACCTCCGCTACCGCGGCCAGTCGTTCGAGCTGACGGTGCCGCTCGAGCCCGACCTCGCCGCGGCGTTCCATCGCGCGCACGAGGAGCGCTACGGGTACTCGGACCCGTCTCGCGAGATCGAGCTCGTCGCGGTCCGCACCGCGGAGGTCACGCCCGGTCCGGACGTCACCCTGCAAGTAACAAGTTGTTACAAGGTTTCCGGGCCGGCGGTGCTCGAGCTGCCGGGCTCGACCTGCTTCGTGCCGGAGGGCTGGCACGGCGAGACGAACGACGACGGGACGCTGGTGCTGCGGCGATGAACGTCGAGCTGCAGGTCACCGGCAGCGCGCTGCGCGCGGTCGCCGAGGAGATGGGCGCCGTCCTGATCCGCTCGGCCTTCTCCGCGAACATCAAGGAGCGGCGCGACTGCTCGACGGCGATCTTCACCGAGGACGGGCGGATGGTCGCGCAGGCGGAGCACATCCCGGTCCACCTCGGGGCGATGCCGGACGCGGTCGCGGCGGCCATGTCCCTGTGTCTGATACCGGGACAGGTCTGCGTGCTCAACGACCCGTTCACCGGTGGCACGCACCTGCCGGACGTGACCCTCGTCTCCCGGACGGCGCTCGGGTACGCGGTCTCGCGGGCCCACCACGCGGACGTCGGCGGGATGGAGCCTGCGAGCCTGCCGGCGTTCTCGCGCGAGCTGTACCAGGAGGGGCTGATCGTGCCGCCGGTGCGGCTCACCGACGAGGTGGTGGCCCTCATCGTCGCGAACGCTCGCAACCCCGACGAGCGGCGCGGCGACTTGCGCGCGCAGATGGCCGCGCACCGCCTCGCCGAGCGCCGTATCGCCGAGCTGTGCGCACGCCGTGGCCGCGAACGCGTCGCGGCGGCGATGGACGAGCTGTACGCCTATTCCGAGCGGATGGTGCGCGCCGCCGTCGCCGCGCTCCCCGACGGGCGCTGGTCGGCGGAGGACGTCGTCGAGGCGGTCGGGGGGGCGCTGCCGATCCGCTGCACCGTCGAGGTCGACGGCGACGAGATCCGGATCGACTTCACGGGGACCGCGGCGCAGCATCCGGGCAACCTCAACTGCCCGCTCGCGGTCACGCGCTCGGCCTGCTACTTCGTCGTCCGCTGCCTCACGGAGCCGGATCTGCCGGCGTCCGGCGGCGCCTTCGCGCCGGTCGCCGTGACCGCGCCCGTCGGCTGCCTCGTCAACGCCCGCCCGCCCGCCGCGGTCGTCGCCGGGAACACGGAGACGTCGTCGCGCATCGTCGACGTCGTCTTCCGCGCCTTCGGCGAGGCGTTGCCAGTTCCGGCGCAGGGGCAGGGGACGATGAACAACGTCGCGCTCGGTAACGACCGCTTCACGTACTACGAGACGATCGGCGGCGGCCAGGGTGCATGCTCGGACGCCGACGGGCCGTCCGGCGTGCACGTCGCCATGTCGAACACGCTCATCACGCCGGTGGAGGCGCTCGAGCTGTCGTATCCGCTGCGCGTCGAGTGCTGGCACCTGCGGAGCGGATCCGGCGGCGCAGGCGCGCACCGTGGCGGCGACGGCGTCGTGCGCGAGCTTCGCGTACTCGAGGACTGCAGGCTCTCGGTGCTCGCAGAGCGGCGCGCGCACGGCCCGCACGGCGCACGCGGCGGCGCCGAGGGAGCTCCCGGCCGGACGCTCGTGAACGGCGAGGAGCAGCCGGCGAAGGTGACGCGGCAGCTTGCTGCCGGCGACGTCGTCCGGATCGAGACGCCGGGCGGCGGCGGGTTCGGCTAGGCCCGGTCGATTGCGGGCAGACCGTCGATGCTCTCGGCGTTCTCCTCCGAGACGTAGTCGTCGAGCCCGCCGTCGCGCATCTTCTTGTCGACCCACTGGTCGTACTGGTCACGCACGCCGTCGAAGCGCATGATCGGCACGCCGTACCCGCACGAGTCGGCGATCCGCTCGACGTCGATCCGGATGACGGAGCGCACCGCGTCCGCCGCCGGCTCGAACCGCGCGCGCAGCTCGTCGAACTCCGGCTCGCCGGGCAGCACCACGCGTGCCCGGCCGTGCAGGCGGACGATCCGCGGCGGCCCCTCGAACGCGCAGAACATGACGACGATGCGGCCGTTCTCGCGTGCGTGCGCGATCGTCTCGGCGCCGCTGCCGACGAAGTCGAGGTACGCGACCTCGCGCGGGCCGAGGATCCGGAACCAGCGCAGGTCGCCCTTCGGCGACACGTTCACGTGCCCGTCGGCGGCGAGCGGCGCCGTCGCAACGAAGAAGAGCCGCTGCCGCTCGATCCAGCCTGCGAGCTTCCCGTCGATGCCGTCGTAGATCTTTCCCATCGGAAGAGCCTAGCCCCCGAGAACGCCTGGACGGCGACCGCTGCGGGAATCGCGCAGGCGAAGGCGGCCGCGGTGCCGGCATGCACGAGCAGCTCCGGCAGCACGGCGTAGAAGGCCGCGAACGAGAACAGCCCCGCGAGCAGGCCGCGCAGCAGTCCGATCGCCGCCCCATGCCCCTGCAGCCGGTGCGCGAACACCGCGAGCACCGCCGAGTAGAGCGGGTACACCGCGAGCAGGCCGGTCAGGCGTGCGCCGATCGTCGGTGCGAGCGCTGCGAGCGCGAGGACGAGGCACGTCGCGACGGCGGCGCGTGCCGCGAGGTCCCACCCCGGCGTTCGCACGGACGTCGGCGCGCGCAGGGCCGGCCATGGCAGCAGCAACAGTCCGGCGGCCAGCGCGAGCACGACTGCGGCGAGCAACGGCAGCAGCCGCGGGCCGACGCCGAGCGGCAGCGCCTGCAACGCCGCGGCGGCAGCAGCGAAGCCGGCGGACGCCGTGATGACGGCGACCTTCCAGCTGCGTCGTGCACCGAGCCCGTAGCCGAGGCAGAACGCGACCTCGGCGATCGCGCCCGAGAGCGAGCCGACCGCGGTGTGCGCCGCGAAGCGCCGGCCGTGATCGAGCGCCAGGTAGAGCACGAGCGGGCCCGACGTGAGCGGGAAGCCGACGAGCCAGCCGGACACCGTGCCGCCCCAGCGCCGTCCGGCGAGCGTCGCGCCCACCATCACCGACGGGGTGAGGACGAGCTTGAGCACGAGGGTCGTCACCGCGCCAACCTACTCCCGACTACGCTTGCGCCATGGATCGCGCCGTCACCGCCGCCTGCGTGCAGGCGGAGCCGGTCGTCCTCGACCGCGAGGCGACGCTCGACCGGCTCGCTTCGCTTGCGGCGCAGGCCGCGGGCGACGGCGCCGAGCTCGTCGTCTTCCCGGAGACGTTCGTGCCCGTCTACCCGTCGTCCCGCTGGGCGAAGGCCTTCGCCGGCTGGGAGAACGACGGCGCGAAGGAGACGTTCGCGCGCATCGCGCAGAACTCGGTCGCGGTCGGCGGCCCGGCCGAGCGCCGGCTCGGCGCGGTCGCCAGGGAGCACGGCATCTGGCTCGTCACCGGCGTGAACGAGGTCGACCAGGAGCGCCCCGGGACGATCTACAACTCGCTGCTCACCCATGCGCCCGACGGCTCGCTCGCGCTTCACCACCGCAAGCTCGTGCCGACGAACCACGAGCGTCTGGTCTGGGGCCAGGGCGACGGCCGCGGGTTGTACTCCGTCGAGACCGGCTTCGGCCGCCTCGGCGGGCTGATCTGCTGGGAGAACTACATGCCGCTCGCGCGCTTCGCGCTCTACGAGTCCGGGCTGGAGCTCTACGTCGCGTCCACCGCTGACGACGGCGACGCCTGGCAGTCGACGCTCGTGCACCTCGCACGGGAGAGCCGCGCGTACGTGATCGCGCCGTGCCACTTTCAGCGTGAGGCCGCCTATCCCGACGACTTTCCCCTGCGGAGCGAGATCGAGGGGGCGGGCACGATCGGCCGCGGCGGCAGCGCGATCCTCGCGCCGGACGGCTCGTATCTCGCCGGGCCTCTGTACGACGCGGAAGGGATCCTCTACGCGGAGCTCGATCCGGCGCGCTTGCTCGCGGAGCGGCAGCGGTTCGACCCGGTCGGCCACTATCACCGGCCGGACGTGCTCACCCTCGCCGTCAGTCCGTCAGCTCGCGCGGCCGATGCGACGTCGAGTACACGTCCTTCCGCGCGATCAGACCGTCCCTGATCGGGAAGACGTCGACGCCGTCCCACTCGAGCCGGCGCTCGTCCTTGGTCACGTTCGCCGTCCACTCGGAGACCGCGAAGTCGTCGCCGGCGTGGAAGCTGCGTCCGCGAAAGCGGAGGTCCGGGTTGTTGCGGAAGATCGCGGCGATGTGCTCCCGGACGGCGTCCGCGCCTTCCGCCCGCTCGCCGGCGGTGTGGTTCTCGAACACGATCTCGGCATGGTGCATCGACGCGATCGCGTCGACGTCCTGGCGATTCCAGGCGTCGTTGTAGCGGTCGATCAGCGCGGTGACGTCGTCGGGAGTCATGGCGCGATTGTTCCACGTCGCCGCAGGACGCGTTCGTCGCCCGTCCGGCGGGTGAGCCCGTCCGCGTCGAAGCGCTCGAGCAGCAGCTGTGCCGTCTTGCGCCCGACGCCGAGCAGGTCGCGGAAGCGCGCGAGCGTGATCCGGCCGGCGGCCTCGCACTCGGCGACGAGCGCGTCGCGTGCGCGCTCGTAGGCGGCCGCGGAGACCGCGTAGCCGTCGCCGACGCGCACGAGCCGTCTCTCCTCCTCGAGATAGCGCGCGAGCGCGGGATCCTCGACCTTCAGCGGCTCGAGCCCGAGCCGGGTCTCGAGTTCGGCGGCCGCTGCGGCGCGGGCGCCGAGCTCGGCGGTCGCGCCCGGGCGGTACAGCTTCGCGCCGCGCCGTTCGAGTCCGAGCAGTGATATGACGGCAGCCGCCCACGGCTCGGACGGCGGCGGCACGCCGGGATCGAGCGGGTCGGCTGCTGCGAGCCTCCGTTCGAGCTCCGCCTGCAGCTCGTCGAGCCACGCGCGCGAGAACACCCAGCCGTCTGCGCGCTCGACGCCTGCGAGCTCGCCGAGGTGCGCCAGCGACTCCGCACGCACCGGCTCGTGCACGGTCGCGGCGATCTCGCCGCGCTCGACCTGCTCCATCCGTTCCGCGCTCGCGTGCCGCGGCGGCGCCGGGTCGATCACGCGCCCGCCGCCGACCGTCGTGCCCGCGCGTAGCACGACGCGGTCGCCGCGCGCGGCCACGACGGGCTCCGCGAGACGGAGCTGAGCCCAGCGCTCGCCGACGCGCACGACACGGCCGAGCACGTGTGCGGTGCCGTGGTGCACGTGGACGCGGGCGGGGATATCGGCGATCTCGTCGAGCACGACGTCGAGGCGGTAGCCGACGGGGAACGCACCCGGGGCCACGAGCGCGTCGCCGCGGCGTAGCTCGCCGCGCTCGATGCCGGGCAGGGCGACCGCGACGCGCTGGCCCGCCTCGGCGCGCCCGACCGGCCGGTCGTGCACCTGCACGCTGCGCACGCGAACACCGCGGCCGCGCGGCTCTGCGCGCAGCTCGTCCCCTTCGCCGATCGAGCCCGACCAGAGCGTGCCGGTGGCGACGGTGCCGATGCCGCGCAGCGTGAAGACGCGGTCGACGTAAAGGCGCGTCGGCGCGTCGTCCGGCGAGCGCCCTCCCGCGCGTGCGACATCCGCGAGCGCTGCGCGCAGCTCGTCGAGCCCGACGCCGGTGCGCGCGCTGACCGCGACCACGGGCGCATCCGGGACGAGCTCCTGGGCCTCGGCGCGCGCGAGCTCGAGCGTCTCGTCATCGACGAGGTCGGCCTTCGTCAGCGCCACGACGCCGCGCTCGATCCCGAGCAGGCGCAGGATCGCCAGGTGCTCGTGCGTCTGCGGCCGCGCGCCCTCCCCTGCGTCGATCACGAGCAGGAAGAGGTCGACGCCGGCCGCCCCGGCGACCATCGTGCGCACGAAACGCTCGTGGCCGGGCACGTCGACGACCGAGAGCCGTTCTCCGCCGGGCAGGTCGAGCGGTGCGTAGCCGAGGTCGATCGAGATGCCCCGCGCACGCTCCTCGGGCAGCCGGTCGGTGTTCTTGCCGGTGAGCGCCTCGACCAGCGTCGTCTTGCCGTGATCGATGTGGCCGGCGGTCGCGACGGTCAGCGGCATCGGCGTACTGCGGCGGCCACCTCGTCGACCTCCTCGTCCGCGAGCGTGCGGCAGTCGAGCAGGAGCCTTCCGTCGCGGACGATCCCCACCACCGGCGGCTCGCCGGCGCGGAGCGGCGCGGCGAGCGCCTCGTCCACCGCGCACGCGAAGCTCGGCAGCTCCGCGAGGGGGAGCGCGCCGCCGCCGACGCGGCCCACGGTCTCCTCGACCGTGCCGCCGACCGCGGCCGCGAGCCGCTCTGCGCGCGCCTGGATCGCCGCAGCGTCCTGGCCGAGCATCCGCAGCACGGGGATCTGCTCCGGCGCGTCGAGGTGGAGCCGCAGCGTCCCCTCGAGCGCGGCGAGCGTCAGCTTGTCCGCCCGCACCGCGCGTTGGAGCGGATGGCGTCGCAGCCGCTCGACGAGGTCGGCGCGTCCCGCGACGACGCCCGCCTGCGGGCCTCCGAGGAGCTTGTCGCCGGAGAAGCAGACGAGGTCGGCCCCCGCGGCGAGCGACTCCCGTGCGGACGGCTCCCCCTCCACAAGTAACAAGTTCTTACTTGCGAGGACGCCGGAGCCGAGGTCGTCGACGAGCGGCAGACCATGCCGCGTTGCCACCGCGGCGAGCTCCGCGAGCCGCGGCTGCTCGGCGAAGCCGACGACGCGGAAGTTCGACTGGTGCACCCGCAGGAGCAGGGCCGTCTCCGGGCCGATCGCGCGCTCGTAGTCGGCGGCGCGCGTGCGGTTCGTCGTCCCGACCTCCACGAGCCGTGCGCCGGAGCGGGCGAGCACGTCGGGGATGCGGAACCCGTCGCCGATCTCGATCAGCTCGCCGCGGGAGACGACGACCTCCCGGCCTTCGGCGAGCGCGGCAAGCGCGAGCAGCACCGCGGCGGCGTTGTTGTTCACGACGAGCGCCGAGTCGGCGCCCGTAAGGCGGCGCAGGATCCCGGCCACGTGATCCTGTCGCGAGCCGCGCACGCCGTCGTGCAGGTCGAGCTCGAGGTTCGAGTAGCCGCGGGCGGTTTCGATCACGCGCGCGAGCGCCTCGTCGGCGAGCGGGGCCCGGCCGAGGTTCGTGTGGACGATCACGCCCGTCGCGTTGAGGACGCGCCGCAGGCTGGGGGCACGTGCAGCCTGCAGCTCGCGTCGCACGTGCTCCGCGAGGTCCCCCGGCTCCGCTCCCACCCGGATCTCTTCGCGCGCGCGCGCGAGCACCGCACGCGCCGCCTCGACGGCGAGCGGGTCGTCGACGCTGCGCGCGAGCTCGTCGACGGACGGGAGATCGCGCAGTTCCATCCCTGGAAGGCTACGCCGCGGGGTCGGCAAGATCCTGGTACCGGTCGAGGACGTAGCGCACGGCCGCCGCCGGCTCGTCGGTGATCGTCACGAGCTCGAGGTCGTCCTCGGAGATGAGGCCCTCGGGCAACGCTCGCCCGCGGACCCAGTCGACGAGCGGCGACCAGTACGCGGAGTCGAAGAGCACGACGGGGAAGTGGAGCACCTTCCCGGTCTGGATCAGGGTGAGCGACTCGAAGAGCTCGTCGGCCGTGCCGAAGCCTCCCGGGAAGACGACGAAGCCCTCCGCAGCCTTCACGAACATCGTCTTGCGTGCGTAGAAGTGGTGGAAGGTGAGCGCGATGTCCGTGTACGCGTTCGGCCCCTGCTCGTGAGGCAGCTCGATGTTGAAGCCGACGGAGAGGCCGCCGCCCTCGCGGCAGCCGCGGTTGGCCGCCTCCATCACGCCCGGCCCGCCGCCCGTCACGACCGCCCAGCCCTCGTCCGCGAACAGACGGCCCGTCTCCCGGGCGGCGTCGTAGGCCGAGGAGCCCTCGTGGACGCGGGCCGAGCCGAAGACCGACACGGCGGGCCGGTCGATGCGCTCGACGGCCTCGAAGCCGGCGAGGAACTCGTCGGCGATCGACTGGGTGTGGCGCCGCATCTCGGCCGCCGCCTGATGCGTCTGCAGCATCTCCCGGTCGTCGGTCACAGCATCCCGTTCGGTCGGGTCGCGAGCAGGCCGAGCACGAGGGCGCCCGCCACGGCGACGTACAGCATCGCGATCGCGAGCGCCCTCGTGCGGTCGGGCGCGAACGCCTGCACCGGCACGCCGCCCTCGAAGCGGATCACCGGCATCCGCCACGCCTCGCCGATCGAGCGCGCGATCGAGCCGCCGTCGAGGAAGCCGATCGGGAGCAGGTTGAAGGCGTTGAGCAGGAAGCCGATGTTCGCCAGCACCTCGAGCATCGACGACCCGCGCTGGGCGCCGACGGCCCAGACGACGGCGGCCGCCACGCCGCCGGCGACCGGGCCGGCGAGGGAGATGCGCGCATTGCGCCACGGCGTCAGCCCAGCGTGCTGAATCGTGACGAAGGCGCCGAAGAACGGGATGAATGTCGGCCAGGAGACGTGCAGCCCCTGCCGGCGCGCCTCGATCACATGGCCGATCTCGTGAACGAGGATCAGGAGCACGAAGCCGAACGCGAACGTCCAGCTGCCGAACCACAGCCTGTACGCGGCCGCCGAGATGAAGAAGCCGAAGAACTTGACGAAGATGAAGCCCCACTTGAGGGCGGTCGTCCCGATCACGACCGCCAGCCCGCCCACGCGCTCGAGCGAGCGCCGGACGCTCCTCCTCGCGTGCGGGTGGATCGGACGGTCGTCGCGGAGCTCGTCCATCAGGCTGAGAGTAGTCACGAGCCGCGGCCGATCCACTCGGCGCCGCCCTCGTATACCTCCTTTTTCCAGAGGGGGATCGTCTCCTTCAAGGTGTCGATCGCCTCGCGGCAGGCCTCGAGGGCCGGAGCCCGGTGCGGTGCGGAGACCGCGATCACGACGCTCGGCTCGCCGATCTCGACGCGGCCGACGCGGTGGTGGATCGCGATCTCGGTCAGCGTGTGCCTCGCCTTCAGCTCCGCTGCGAGGGTGCGCAGCATCTGCTCCGCCATCTCCTCGTACGCCTCGTACTCGAGATACAGGACCGCGCGTCCGCGTGAGCGGCGCCGCACGGTGCCGATGAAGGTTGCGACCGCGCCCGCGTCCTCGCTCTCGACCTCCGCGACGGCTGCACGCAGGTCGAGCGGTTCGGTGCTGAGCAGGAACGCGCCGCCGGAGACGGGTGGGATCAGCGCAACCTCGTCGCCGTCGCGCAGCTCACGGTCTCGGTCCGCGTACTCGCGATTGACGGCGTAGAGGAGGCCGGGCGGCTCGTCGCCCAGGCCGAGCGCAGGCCAGACGTCGCCGGCCTGCCGGACGCCGTCCAGCTCGACGGTCGAGCGGCCCGCGCGTTCCCGTAGTCCGGCGAAGAGGCGAACGGTGACGCGCACGCCTCTGATCTTGCCTCACCACGTACCCTGCACCGATGGGCATGTTCTTCCATTCCGCCGGCCCGGCGCCCGAGCGTCCGGCCGACCCGGCCGTGCGCCGGGCGAACATGCGCCGCATCGGCCCCTTGTTCGGGGCGTACAAGCTCCGGCTCGGCGCCGTTCTCGGGCTGATCGTCGTGTCCTCCGCGCTCGGCGTCGTCCCGGCCTTCCTGCTCAAGAACGTCCTGGAGGCGATCGGGCGCAACGACACGCGCTCCCTCTCGATCAATGCCGGCGGGATGATCGCGATCGCGGTCGCGACCGGGATCCTCGGCGTCCTCCAGACGCTGCTCTCGAACCAAGTGGGTCAGCGCGTGATGCACGACCTGCGCGCGGCGGTCTTCCGGCACCTGCAGCGGCTTTCACTCGCCTTCTTCACGCGGACGCGCACCGGCGAGGTGCAGTCGCGGATCTCGAACGACATCGGCGGCGTGCAGAACGTCGTCACGAACACCGCGACGTCGATCGCCTCGAGCGTGACGACCGTCGCCGCCACCATGGTCGGCATGGTGCTGCTGAACTGGGAGCTCGCGCTGTTCGCGTTCGCGCTCATCCCGTTCTTCGTCCTCCTCACGCGCCGTGTCGGCAACGAGCGGCGGCGGATCGCGAAGACGACGCAGGAGACGCTCGCGGACATCTCGAGCCTCGTCCAGGAGTCGCTCTCCGTCTCGGGGATCCTGCTCGGCAAGACGATGGGGCGCACGAACGAGCTCGCAGACCGCTTCGAGGGGGATTCGCTTCGGCTCGCCGACCTCGAGGTCAAGCAGCGGATGGCCGGGCGCTGGGTGATGGCGTCGATCCAGACGAGCTTCTCGGTCATGCCCGCAGCGGTGTACTGGTTCGGCGGGCTCGCTCTGGCCCACGGATCGCACGTCGTCTCCGTGCCGATGCTGGTCTCGTTCACGACGCTGCAGACGCGGCTGTTCTTCCCGGTCGGCTCGCTGCTCGGCGTCGGGCTCGACGTCCAGACGTCGCTCGCGCTCTTCGACCGGATCTTCGAGTACCTCGATCAGCCGGTCGACATCGAGGAACGGCCCGATGCCGTTGCGCTCGAAAGCGCCGGCGACGTCGTCTTCGACGGCGTCTGGTTCAGGTACGGCGACGAATGGACGCTCGAGGACGTCTCCTTCACCGTGCCGGCCGGGACGACCACCGCACTCGTGGGCGAGACGGGATCGGGGAAGACGACGCTCGGCTACCTCGCCGCACGGCTGTACGACGTCGGCCGGGGCAGCATCTCCATCGGGGGCGTCGATGTCCGCGACCTCTCGTTCAGGGCGCTTTCCGACCTCGTCGGCGTTGTCTCGCAGGAGACGTATCTCTTTCATGCGTCGGTACGCGAGAACCTCCGCTTCGCGAAGCCGGACGCGGCCGACGTCGAGATCGAGGCGGCGGCACAGGCGGCGCGCATCCACCATGTGATCTCGGCCCTTCCGGACGGTTACGAGACGGTCGTCGGCGAGCGCGGCTACCGCTTCTCCGGCGG
>Ga0187777_10000187_pt1 | contig 47332 bp, 45 predicted proteins | sample 1015_Q2_SP5_10_M_FD_132416 | JGI IMG/M metagenome (GOLD analysis project Ga0187777, IMG submission 132416) | Tropical peat soil microbial communities from peatlands in Department of Meta, Colombia - 1015_Q2_SP5_10_MG | ecosystem: Environmental > Terrestrial > Soil > Wetlands > Peat | place... | reverse complement strand
GCGGAGCGGGATAAGGCGCTTCTGGAGCCGGTCACCAGAGTCGCGGTGAAGGGCCAGCCAGCCGCGGTAATCTACAAAAGCAAGACTACCCTGCACTAAGAGAGTGTTAAAATCCGGCCAAAGTTGAGAGGGAAGCGATGATCGTCTCCGTGCACGATACGCTTGCGCATCTGGCCTCGGCTGAGGTGCTCTCCAGCACTTTGGTGCGGTTGATCCTCGCCGCTCTATTGGGCGGAGTCATTGGCTTGGAGCGCGAGCTGAGTCACAAGCCTGCAGGGCTGCGGACCAATATGTTTATCTGCTTTGGCGCAGCCATGTTCACGGTCCTTTCGGTGCAGCTCGCCGGCGCATTTGTCGGGGACCACACGCGCATCGCGGCACAGATCATCCCCGGGATCGGCTTTCTAGGCGCAGGTTCGATCCTGCATTCACGCGGGGGAGTGCAGGGCCTGACTACAGCAGCCACCCTCTTTGTGGTAGCCGCGATCGGCATGGCGGCGGGCGGCGGTTTCTACCTGGAAGCCATCTTTGCCACCATTCTGATCCTGATCGCGTTGAACCTACTGGGATGGTTCGAAGCGCGCTTCAGCCTGAAGCCGCAGGTCATGCGTTACGAGGCCCTGGGAGTTAAGGCAGAAGATAGTATTGGCGAGATCAACCGGATTCTCGATGAAGAGCACCACATCACCGAGTCAGTCCAGATCAGCGTGCTTGATGGCGGCTACCGCGTCTATTTCACTGTCGATGCTACGCGTGCCGAACACGAGGCCGTGCTGCAGAAGCTGCGGGAATCGGCTGTCTTCAAACGCGTGGCCATATTGCGGGAGCGGACCGGCGAGTGAACGGCCCGGCGGCGGTTCCTTTTCATAAGGCCACGGCTTGCGGCAATGACTTCCTTCTGATCGACGGCATGCATGCGCCGGCAGACCTGAGCGGCTTCAGCCGGAGGATCTGCGATCGTCACAACGGAATTGGCGCGGATGGGGTCGAATGGCTTTTCCCCGACCCCAATCAAGGCGCCGATGTCCGGGCGCGACTCTTCAACGCCGACGGTTCCGAGGCGGAGATCTCAGGCAACGGCACGCGCTGCGTTGCGGCCCAATGGGTCAGCGAGCACGGCAACGATGTTGTCAAAGTTCGGACCGGGGCTGGTGTCAAGACTTGCAGATTGCTGGCAAGGAACGGCCCGAGGTTCACCTTCGAGAGTGAGATGGGAGAGCCGCAGGTGGGAGAGGAATTTCCCATCAAGCTGGCGTTCGGAGAGGTAAAGGGAACGCCGGTTTCCATGGGGAATCCCCACTTTGTGGTTTTCGTGGATGAGTTCGGCGCCGGCTGGCAGGCGGAGGCAGCTGAGATCGGCCGTCATCATGACTTCAAGCATGGCATTAATGTCGAGTTCGTACGGCCCAGCAAGAACAATATGATCCATGTGCTATTTTTCGAACGAGGCGTAGGGGAGACGCGCTCTTCAGGCACGGGTTCTTGCGCTGCTGCAGTGGCGGCTATCGCGGCATGCAAGTGTCACTCGCCAGTCGAGGTGATCGCTCCGGGTGGAGTGCAAACCGTGCGCTGGGAGGGCGCAGTTTTTCTGCGGGGAGAGGCACAACTGCTCTGCCGCGGAGAATTCTTCATTTAAGATACCGCCAGATGGCGAAATCCTCTGCCAACAGAGAGAGTTTGCGCAAGCCTTCGGCTCTGCGACCGGGAGACACCGTGGGCGTGGTGGCCCCCGCCAGCGGCGTCAAACAGGAACCGCTGGAAGCTGGGTGCCGGCGTTTGGAGCGGATGGGGTACAAGACGTGCTATCTGCCTTCGATCTTCGAGGAAGACTCTTTCTTTGCCGGCCCGGTGAAGCGACGGGCGCGGGAGCTGGAAGAGATGTTTGTCCGCGACGATATTCGAGCGATCGTGTGCGCGCGCGGCGGCTATGGCTCGAACTATCTGCTGGAGGCGCTGGATTGGAGCAAGCTCCGAAAGCATCCAAAGATATTCGTCGGCTACAGCGATCTGACTACACTGATGACCGAGCTGATGCGGCGGTGCAACATGGTCTGCCTGCACGGACCGATGGTCAGCAAGGATCTTGCGGCGGAAGACGGCGTGGATGAGGCCTCATGGTATGCGGCGCTCAGCGGGCTGAAGAGCTGGGAGCTGAGAGCAGGCACCGGGCTGATCGAGGGCGAGGCGGAGGGGCGGCTCTGTGGCGGCTGCCTTTCGTTGCTCGCCGCCTCGCTGGGAACGCCCTACGAGATCGAGACCAGGGGAACGCTGTTGTTCATGGAAGATGTGAATGCCAAGCCTTTTCAGATCGACCGCATGCTGATGCAGTTGCGGCTGGCAGGGAAACTCAAAGGCGTAAACGGGCTTATCTTTGGGGAGATGAAGGACTGCGAGCAGGCGGGGGAAGATCTGAACCTGCAGCAAGTCATCAAACGCGCGACCTATGATTTGCGCGTGCCGGTGGCATTCGGATTGCGCTCGGGGCACGTTTCGCGCGCGAACATGACACTGCCATTGGGAGTACGTGCGAGGCTGAGTGCTGGCGTGGGTGCGAAGCTAAGCATTCTGGAGGCGGCGACCTCAGCGTGATGAACTCAGAGAGCGGGCCAAGGCACGTTCATTTGATCGGTATCTGCGGCACGGCGATGGCTTCGCTGGCGGGGATGCTGCAGCAGGCGGGCCACAAGATCACGGGCTCGGATGCGGCAGCGTATCCGCCGATGTCAGATTTTCTGAAGTCCCGTTCTATTCCAATCCTGCAGCCGTTTGCTGAGCGCAATCTTGTGCCCCGCCCAGATCTGGTGGTCGTGGGCAATGCCATCTCACGGGGAAACGTGGAATTGGAATACGTGTTGAATGAGCGCATCCCCATGCGCTCGCTGCCCCAGATGTTGTGGGAGGAGTTCCTGCAGACGCGCGAGCCGGTGGTCGTGGCCGGCACGCATGGCAAGACGACCACAACCTCGATGCTAGCCTGGATCTTCGAAAGCGCAGGGCGCAATCCTTCTTTTCTGATCGGCGGGATCGCCGAGAACTTCGCTAGCAGCTTCGCGCTGACCGCCGGGAAGCAGTTCATCATCGAGGGCGATGAATACGACTCCGCGTTCTTTGACAAAGGCCCCAAGTTCATGCACTACATTCCGGCTGCTCTGATATTGACGCATGTGGAGTATGACCATGCCGATATCTATCCCGACCTGCAATCGGTGAAGACGGCGTTCAAACGGCTGGTGAATCTGGTGCCGGGGCGGGGAAGCATCATCGCTTTCGATGGCAGTGAGAACGTGAAGGAGTGCGTGGCCAAGGCGCTGGCGCCGCTCGAATTCTACGGATTTTGCGAGGCCGCAACCTGGCGAGCGACGGAATTGGATTTCGCCGCGGAGAGCACAAGATGGCGGGTGCTGCGGGAAGGAAAACCTTGGGGCCGGTTCCAGTTTCCGCTGGCCGGGGCCTATAACGTGCTGAATGCCACCGCGGCCGCGGCAATGGCGTCGCACTTTGGAATCGAGCCCGAAGAGATTGCGGAAGCCTTCCTCAGCTTCAAGAGCGTCAAGCGCCGGCTGGAGGTGAAGGCCGAGGTGAACGGAGTCACGATCATCGACGACTTTGCCCATCATCCCACGGCGATCGAGGCAACCCTGGAGGCACTGCGCACACGCTATCGCGGAAGAAGGCTGTGGGCTGTCTTCGAGCCCCGCTCGAACACCTTGCGCAGAAAGGTATTTGCCGGCGAACTGGTTTCGAGCCTGGCGCTGGCGGATGAGATCGTGATGGCCAATGTGTTTCGCGCGGAGGCCATTCCTGAAGCCGAACGGATGGAGCCCGCGGTCGTTATCGATGGCCTGAATCGCAAGGGCAAGCGGGCCCGGCTGCTGGCTGATGCCGATGCCATCGTCGCTGCCATCGCTCCTGAGTTGCGGCCCGGCGACGTGGTCGCGATACTTTCCAACGGTGCATTCGGCGGCATCTACGAAAAGCTGCCCATGAAATTGCGCGCGCAGAACGAGGTCCCGGCCTGAGCGCCCGGCATCCATGGAAATGGCTGTTACTGCTGCTCGGGCTTGCCGGTGGCCTGTGGGCGGCAGAGGCGCCGGTGGATTATTACGTGACGCTGGCTGATCCAGCGCGGCACCTGCTGCATGTGCGCATCCATCTCTCGGGCAGCGCCCCCGAACGCGATGTTCAACTTCCCGTCTGGAATGCGCTCTATCAGATTCGTGACTTCAGCCAGAACCTGCTCTGGCTGCGCGCGCAGGATGAAAGCGGGCGTCCCCTGCCGGTCAGGCAACTGGATAAAGCATCGTGGCGCATCAGCCATGCGGAGAGTGGCGCCGAGGTGGAGTACGAGATTGTGGCTGATCTGCCGGGACCGTTCGGCGCGCAGCTGACTCCTGAGCACGCCTTCCTGAATCTGGCGGAGGTACTTGCCTATCCCACCGATTCACGCAAGGCACGAGCGACAGTCACGTTTGATGGAGTTCCGGCACAATGGAAGGTGGCAACGGCGATGGCGCGGTTGCATCCAGGCAACACAGAAATCGCATTCATCGCGCCAGATTATGATCACTTAGTCGATGCGCCGATCGAGGTCAGTCCCTTCGCGGAGCAGGTATTTGCTTTGAAGGGCGCTGAGTACCGCGTCGTGGTCGATGCACCGGTCGCGGAATACAGCCTGCCGGCATTAGCCAACAAAGCCCAGAGGATCGCAGCCGCAGCGACGGATTGGATGCAGGACAGGCCCTTTGAGCATTACCTCTTCATCTACCACTTTTCCCACAACCGCAACGGTGGTGGCATGGAGCATGCGGAATCTTGCGCGATCGATCACGATGCCGACCATCTGCAGGCGGATCCGGCGGCACTCGATGGCACTACAGCACATGAGTTTTTTCATCTTTGGAATGTGAAGCGTATCCGGCCGGCATCGCTCGAGCCGGTCGACTACACGCGCGAGAATTACACCCGGGCGCTGTGGTTCAGCGAGGGAGTCACGACCACAGCCAGTAACTTGATCCTGCTGCGTGCGGGCCTCATGACACCGCAAGCATATTTGCACGAGCTGGAGTTGCAGATCACTTCTTTGCAGCTCAGAGCGGCGCGTAAGACGCAGTCGGCGGAGCAATCGAGCCTGGACGCCTGGCTCGAGAAGTATCCCGACTATCGCCGGCCCGAAAGAAGCATTTCCTACTACAGCAAGGGCGAGCTGCTGGGCGTGATGCTCGATTTGGAGATCCGTCACGTCAGCGGAGGCAAGAAGTCGTTGCGAGAACTCTTTCAGTGGATGAACGAGCACTATGCCAGGCAGGGCAAGTTCTTTGATGATTCCAATGGCGTGCGAGAAGCGGCAGAGGCGGTGACCGGTTCGAGCTTTGAGCATTTCTTCTCTGCCTACGTCAGCGGGGTGGAGGAGCTACCTTACAACGAATGGCTCAACACCGTGGGGCTGCAGGCGGTGCAGCATGAGACGGTCGTTCCGGTCATAGGGTTCGAAACGGTGCGCAATTTCAGCGCACAGACGCAGGTGGTTTCTGTACAGGAGAATAGTGAGGCTGCGCGCATGGGTATCGTGCCGGGCGACTTCATCCTGAAGGTGAATGGACAGCAGGCATCGCGCGATTTGAATCGCATGCTCGAGGGCATGCGCCCCGGCGAGATTGTGCGCCTGACGGTGCAGGGCAACAAAGAAACGCGCGCGCTGCGCCTCACTTTGGGTGGCAGGGAAGAGCAGCAGGTGAAAGTGGTAGAGCTTGCAGCGGCGAGTGATGCCCAGCGGGCGCGCCGCCAAGCGTGGCTGAGAGGCGAAGCGGAGAAGTGATGGCCGCGCTACGCACGACACTGGCGCTCCTATTTCTGGCGATCTTCACCCCATTGGCTGCGTCGGTGTGCTTTCCGTGGACATTTCTGACCGGCAGTGCCGACCGCATGTATGCGATCGCGATCGGCGGCGCCAGATTCGCGGTATGGTTGGCGGGGGTCAAAGTCGCGGTGCAGGGCCGTGAGCGTCTGGCTCCGAAGGTGAGCTATATCTTCATGTGCAACCACGTCTCGAATGTGGATCCGCCCATCGTGATTCCTGCGCTGCCCGGGCGCGCTTCAGTGCTGGTGAAGAAAGAGGTGTTCAAGGTCCCCATCCTGGGGCGGGCGATGCGAATGGCTTCGCTGGTGCCGATCGACCGCAGCGACCGCGAAGCCGCGATCGCCAGCATCGGACGCGCTGCGGATGTGCTCAAGGCAGGCTTGCACATGGCCATCTTTCCCGAAGGTACCCGCTCGGCCGACGGTCGCCTGCTGCCCTTCAAGAAAGGACCATTTCATCTGGCGATGGATAGCGGTGTCCCCGTCGTGCCCATCACCGTGCTGGCAACGTATGAGATGTGTCCCAAGGGCCAGTTCGTGATCAGGCCGGGGACTGCTACAGTAGTCTTCCATGAGCCGATTGACCCAAAGCAGAAGGCGAGTCGCGACGAGTTGATGGAAGCAGTGCGGCAGAGCATCGCCAGCTCACTTCCGGAGGGTCGGCGCTGATGATCAGCGGTGCTTGCGGCGGTCAACAGCGGTCACCTTCGCGGAATCAAGAAACTGGACTTCCACTTCGCCAGTGTCATAACGCGCCAGCGTAAGCAAGGATTCTCGATGCTCCCCGGCGGAGTCGTTGAAGATGGTCTTCAGCTCGCCTGCGCTGTTCACCTTGATCCAGCGAGTCCAGCGGCCATTCGGAGGGAGAGAGGAGACGCCGAAGCTGCCGCCCGGATAGTCAATCTCGATGTTGCGCAGCATGGAAGGGCCTTTGTTGATGAGAATCAGAGTCAGGCCGGGGACGTGAAAGTAGCCGCAACCCGCAAAGGAAAAGGTGAAAAGAAAAATTGCGCAGCAGGCAACGGTCCTATACGGCTTGATCATTTCTCTGGCGTGGCTGCCTGAGCACGCAGAAGTTTGGCAAACTCAGGCAGCCTGTTGAAAACAGCGACGCAGCGTAGCCACTGTTTATTTTCGATGGCCGGGTAGCCGCTTACAGTTTTTCCTGCCTCAACATCGTTGGGCACGCCGCTTTGCGCGGTGATGATGACGTTGTCGCCGATCGTACAGTGGCCGGCGACTCCGACTTGCCCGGCCAGGATCGTGCTCTGGCCCACCTTGGTTGAACCGGCCAGGCCGACCTGCGCGCAAAGCATGGTGTCTTCTCCGACCAGTGAGCCATGGCCGACCTGCACCAGGTTGTCGATTTTCACTCCGCGCTTGACCCGTGTTTCGCCGATGCTGGCGCGGTCTACGCAAGCGTTCGCCTGGAGCTCGACATCGTCTTCGATCGCTGCTGCTCCCGACTGGGGGATCTTCAGCCACGCGCCGTGAGCATCTTTGGCGAATCCGAAGCCGTCGCTGCCCACGACAGCGCCGTTCTGCAGGATCACGTTATTGCCGATGGTGCAGTACTCGCGCACTACAGCGTGAGCGTGAGCGAAAAAGTTCCGCCCGATTCTGGCGCCACGGTAGATCACAACATGCGGAAGCAGCACGCAGCCTTCGCCTATCTCGACCTCGGCGTCGACCACGGCATAGGGACCGACATGTGCATCCTTGCCGATCCGTGCGCTGGGATGAATGATCGCCGTGGGATGAACTCCGGGCGCGTACTCGGGTGGCCGATAGAAAAGCGCGACAGCTTTGGCGAATCCTAGGTAAGGATCAGCAACACGGAGCGTGGCCGCAGGAATGTGCGCGAAGTCTTGAGGGACGATCACCGCTGTAGCTTTTGTACTCTTCGCTGCCGAAGCATACCGGGAGTTGGAGACAAAGGTGAGATCACCGGCAGTGGCCTCTTCGATCCCGCGGATACGATGGATCTCCTCTGAGCCAGAAGCTCCCACAAGGTGGGCGCCGAGGTGTTTCGCGATTTCGTTGAGCTGCATATGGTGGCAAGCCCGAAGAACGATTGTAGCGGAGGTCACGGCGCGACGCTTTGTTCACCAGGGCCGGATTACTCGGTGAACATCGGCACCTGCGCTTCTGAGGCCGCCGGCCGGCGGCGCCGGCGCGCCTGCGGTCCGCCAATGACAGCCAGTACCAGAAGCGACTCCAGCGCGGAGCGGGGGACGAATATGCGTTGCGTATTGGCTCGGGTATCGGGCGGGATGATGTAAAAGCCCTCGCCCGCGAAATGTGCCAGGTCGTTGGGCATCATGCCTTCCAGCACATCGTTGTCGCGGAACTTGAGGCGTACCCACAAGCCCTCGGTGCGTGGCCGCGCAGCGAACGTCTTGCGTTGGATGGATTCAGGCTCATTGAACTCGCGCACGAAGTAAATCCCCTTGACCTCGCTCAGATCGATCTGCACCATCTTGCCCGCCACGTTGAGCAATTCGAGCTTGCCTTCGGCGATGAAGCTGGCTGGCGCCACATACCCTTGGACAGAATCGCGGTCCAGCTTGCGGACGATGACTTTTTTATGGGTCGAAGGCATGGCAGTGGTTGCCAGGCACCCCTATATCTTGGGCCTGGCCAGCCCTCAAGAGATTTTGCCATGTTTCGTGGCCGCTTGAGTGCGAGAAACCGGGCGCAGTAGTCAAATCGTTAACCTTTGTGATATGGTACAGGGTTTGCCGTTTCTTCTCGGCAAATTATGCCTTGTAAGTCCATTATTAATAAGGACTTAGAGGGCTGAGCCCGAATGCCGGCCATATCGCCATGGCTGGCTCTCAAAGATGGCCGATTACATATACATGATGGAAAGCCGGCTCTCGCCGGAACAGCAGCGCGGAGCCGTCCTTTTGCAGGATCTGGCCCGCGCGCATGAGATGAATCTATATCTCACCGGCGGCACCATTCGCGACATCATCAGCGGCTTCACCATCCGCGATCTGGATTTCACGGTGGAAGGCAATCCGTTGCGGCTGCAGCGCGAGCTTGAGAAAGCCGGCACCGAGATCCAGGGAGTGAATGAAAGCTGGCAGGAGCTGCTGCTGCAACTTCCAGGTAGCCTGCGCGCCAGCATCAACATGGCCCGCAGCGAGAAATACGGGAAGCCTGGGAAACCTCCGGACGTTCGCTCTGCCCCCATTATGGAAGACCTGCGGCGGCGGGATTTCACGGTAAACGCCATGGCGCTCTCCCTGAATCCCGGTTCGAGAGGCTTGCTGCTCGATCCCGCGAACGGGCTGGCCGATCTCGAGGCGAAGCTGCTGCGTATTCTGCACAATTATTCTTTTCTGGAAGACCCCTCGCGGCTTATCCGCGCCACCCGCTTCATGGCGCGGTTCCACTGGACCCTGGAAGAGCGCACCCAGGCCCGCTACGACGCCGCCATAGAGAACGATTACATCGAGCACATGGAAGAGCGGGCCGCCGGTCAGGAGATCGAGCAGCTCGCGTACGAAGATGAACCTATGCCGGTCATGAAGGCGCTGGAAAAAGAAGGCTGGCTCAAGGCGCTGCATCCGCGGCTGAGCGTCTCCAAGATCGATACTCAGGGTTTGGCGCAACTGCTCAAGACCCGGCAGCAGATGGTCGAATTGGGCTATACGCCCAATATTTCTGCGGGCGTGATGTACTTCCTGATGTCGCGCGTGGCCGATCGCGACGTCGCTGAAATGCAGCACATGATTCCACGCAAGGGCTTCGTGAAGGCGTGGCAGAACCTCGAGAGCGATTCCAAACAGCTCGCCCAGAGGTTGAACAGCAAAGAGGCCGCCGTGCCTTCGAAGGCCTGGAATTTGCTTACGCAGAGCAGGCCTGAGCTCATTGCCTTTCTGGAGACCACAGCCCGGCAACAGGCGGTGAAGCAGAAGATACGGAATTTCCTCGGCAAGTGGCGGCAGATCAAGACACGGTTTCCGCTGCCCCAGATGACTGAGATGCGCATAACACCTGACCTGCCAGCATATCCCAGGCTGGCGAACGACATGTTCTTCCTCATGCTCGATGGCAAACTGCGCTCGAGCTCGGAGATCGCGAAGTATCTCAAGCCGTTTGCGCCGCCCCCGCCTCCGCCACCACCCCCGCCGCCGAAGAAAGGACGCGTTAAGAAACACGAAGAGGAAGAAGGGCAGGAAAAGGCGGGCAAGAAGGCGGCCGGCGCTGAAGCCGCCGCTAAGACGGGCGCCAAGCCGGCAGCCGCTGCCCACCCTGCAAAAGAGGCAAAGAAAGAGGTCAAGAAGAAGTCTTCAACCAAGAAGAAATCGCCCGCGAAAAGAAGAAGCTCCAGCAAAAGATCGAAATCTTCGAAAAAGAAGAAGCGCCGATAATCCGCAAATCTTCAGCCAGTGACCTGCACTGTTTTCCGGCGTAGCTGACGCTCTCGCTTGCCGCTAGAATGGAAGTGATGGCCGAGTTCGTTCACCTGCATCTTCACTCTGATTATTCGCTGCTCGATGGCGCCTGTGACATCGAGAAGCTGGTGGCCCGCGCTAAAGAGCTGAAGATGCCAGCCGTCGCTATCACCGATCACGGCAACATCTTCGGCGCTGCATCGTTCTATCACCATGCCAGGGCCGCGGGCATCAGGCCCATCATCGGCTGCGAGCTCTACGTCTGCAAGAAAGACGATCACCGCGCTCCTCCCGAAGGCGATACCTACAACCACCTCTGCGTGCTGGCTGAAAGTGACGAGGGCTACCGCAACCTGGTGAAGATCACCTCGGAGGCTTCTCTGCACGGCTTCTATTACAAGCCCCGCATCAGCAAGAGATTCCTGGCAGAGCACGCAAAGGGACTCATCGGCCTCTCTGGGTGCCTGAAAGGCGAAGTCGCAGAGCGGCTGGCGGAAGAAAGATACGATCAGGCACGCGAGGCAGCGGGCTTTTACCGCGAGGTCTTTGGCAAGGACAACTTCTTTCTCGAGATTCAGGATCAGGGCCTGGAGATGGAGCATCGGATCCATCCCCATCTCTTCCAGCTCGAAAAGGAGACGGGGATACCGATGGTGGCGACCAACGACAGCCACTATCTTTGCGAAGACGACGCGCGCGCACACGACGTCCTGGTGTGCGTCCAGACCGGGAAGACCATACAAGATACGAACCGGCTAAAGTTTTACGGCAATCAGTTTTTTGTGAAGAGCGCAGAGGAGATGGGACGCGTCTTCACAGACCATCCTGCCGTGCTCAGCCGCACGCTTGCCATCGCCGAGCGCTGCCAGGTGCAGCTGGGCAAGGTCAGGAATCCCTTTCCCCACTTCGAAGTCCCAGCGGGATACACCCTCGACAGTTACTTTGAGCACATCACGCGCGAAGGATTTGCCCGCCGTCTTCCTCAACTGCGCGAGCTGGAGAGCAAAGGCCAGCTGCGGCGGCCGATGGCCGAGTACGAGCAGCGCCTGAACCGTGAGATCGCGGTCATTCAGCAGATGCGCTTCCCGGGCTATTTCCTGATCGTCTGGGATTTCATCCGCTACGCCAAAGAGCACGACATTCCTGTGGGACCGGGGCGCGGTTCTGCAGCCGGCTCGCTGGTCTCGTATGCGTTGTCCATCACCGATATTGACCCATTGCAGCACGAGCTGCTGTTCGAGAGATTCCTGAATCCGGAGCGGATCTCGATGCCCGATATCGACATTGATTTTTGCATGAACCGGCGCGGCGAGGTCATTGACTACGTGACGCAGAAGTACGGCCGCGAACAGGTGGCCCAGATCATCACCTTCAACACCATGGCGGCCAAGGCGGCCATCAAAGACGTTGGCCGGGTGATGGATATTCCATATAACGAGGTCGACCGCATCGCGAAAATGGTACCGGCCACGCTGAACATCACACTGGACACGGCCTTGAAAGAGTCGCCTCAGCTGCAGGCTGCCTACAACAACGAGCCGCAGATCCGCGAGTTGCTGGACGTTGCTCGCAAGCTGGAAGGACTGGTAAGAAACGCCGGAGTCCACGCCGCTGGTGTGGTCATCGCGCCCGAGCCGCTGATGAATCTGGTGCCGCTGCATCGTACCAAGAACGATGAGATCGTCACCGCCTTTGACATGACTGCCATCGAGAAGATGGGCCTGCTCAAGATGGACTTTCTCGGCCTGACGACCCTGACGGTTCTGACCGACGCCCTGCAGCTCATCCGGCAGCGGGAGGGCCAAGCGCTCGATTTGATGGGCATTGCGCTCGATGATGCCGAGACCTATCAGAAGGTCTTCCACAAGGGATTGACCTCTGGCGTATTTCAATTTGAGTCGCACGGCATGCGCGATGTCCTGCGGCGCTACCAGCCCAGCTCGGTCGAAGACCTCACGGCGTTGAACGCTCTTTACCGCCCGGGCCCGATTCAGGGCGGCATGATCGATGACTTCATCGAGCGCAAGCATGGCCGCCGGCAGGTCGACTATGAGCTTCCCGAGCTGGAAGAGATTCTCAAAGAGACGCTTGGGGTCATCGTCTACCAGGAGCAGGTGATGCAGATCGCCAATCGCTTGGCCGGCTACTCGATGGGTGAAGCCGACCTGCTGCGGCGTGCGATGGGAAAGAAGATTGCCGAAGAGATGGCGGCCCAGCGCGAACGTTTCGTGCGCGGTGCGCTGGAGCGCGGATTTCCTGAAAAGAAGATTGTCCGCCTCTTCGACCTGATGGAGCAGTTCGCCGGCTATGGGTTCAACAAGTCCCATTCTGCCGCGTACGCCCTGCTGGCCTATCAGACCGCCTGGCTCAAGACGCATTATCCGGTCGAATTCATGGCCGCGCTGCTGACCTCAGAGACCGGTAATACCGATAAGGTCGTGAAGTACATCAACGAGTGCCGCGAGGTGGGCATCGCCGTTGAGCCGCCCGAGATCAACGTGAGCGACGCGAACTTTACTCCGCACGGCGGCGCCATCCGCTTTGGTTTGGCGGCGGTGAGGAACGTGGGCCATACCGCCATCGATTCCATTCTCAAGGTGCGTAAAGAGTCCGGGACATTCAGAAGCTTTTTTGATTTCTGCGAGCGGGCGGATCTGCGTGTGCTCAACAAGCGCGTGCTCGAATCACTCATCAAGAGCGGCGCCACCGATTGTCTTGGCACGCGTGCGCAGCTCATGGCGGTTCTCGATAAGGCGATCGAGCGCGGCCAAAAGGTGCAGCGCGATGTCGAATCTGGACAGCATGGACTGTTTGGAGTCTTCCAGGATGCCCCCGTGGCCGACTCGGACGCATTGCCCACCGTTCCGGATTGGGATGAGCACGAGCGCCTGGCCGCTGAGAAAGAAGTGCTCGGTTTCTTCATTACCGGGCACCCCCTCGAAAAGTACAAGGCAAAGCTCGAAGACTTCAACGCTCTCGATACCGAAGCCATCTCGGAGATGAAAAACTCCACCGGCAAAGATGAGATTTACGCGGCCGGCATCATCAGCAATGTGCGAGTGCTGCGCTCCAAGCGCGGGGAGCTCTATGCCCAGGCGCAACTGGAAGACATGGTCGGCTCTGCCGATATGCTGGTCTTTCCCGAAGCCTTCCGGCGTCTGCAGGAAAAAGTGAAGCTTGAAGTTCCTGTGCTGGTCCGCACCGGAGTGCGTGTGGAAGAGGGCAGCACGCCGCGGCTCACGGTGAGCGATATCACCCCCCTGGAGGAAGCCAGGCCAAAGCTGGCGCGCTCGCTGCGCATCCGCATCACGCTCGAGCGCGCCGACACAGGCCGCGTCGACGCCTTGCACACGCTCTTCCGCGAGCGGCCGGGCGAGGCCAAAGTCCTGCTTGATGTGGAGCGCGGAGGCGACTTCATGGTGGTGATGGAGCCCGATGGTTATAATGTTGTTCCTGACCGCGCTTTTGTCGCGCGCGTAGAGGAGCTGCTGGGGCGCGGCGCGGTGCGCATCATCGACTGAGCATCTTTCCCCAACGAGAGCCCATTTGGATCCCTCCACCAAAGCCCAGCGCGAGCTAGAGAGCATCGAGCGGCAGATCCTGTCTCTGGAAGACGCTGCCGGCGATAACCAGGAAGCTCGCCTGCGCCTGCAGCGGCTGCACGAGCAGGTGGAGCAGTTGCGCCAGCAGATCTCCGCGCAGCAGAGCGCCTGGCAGAAGACGGAGCTCGCCCGGCATCCGCAGCGCCCCTACACACTGGATTACGTGGAGCGAATCTTCAACGACTGGAGCGAGATCCACGGCGACCGCGGCTACGGCGATGATCCCGCCATCGTCTGCGGTTTTGCCCGTTTCGCCGGCCACCAGGTCGCGGTCATCGGGCATCAGAAAGGCCGCGACACCAAGAGCAAGGTCTACCGCAACTTCGGCATGCCCAATCCCGAGGGCTACCGCAAGGCGCTGCGCGTGATGAAGCTGGCTGAGAAATTCGGCCGCCCGCTCTTCACCTTCGTGGATACCCCCGGCGCCTATCCAGGTCTCGGAGCAGAGGAGCGCGGCCAGGCTGAGGCCATCGCGCGCAACTTGCGCGAGATGGCGCGCCTGAAGATTCCCATCATCACCACCATTACCGGCGAAGGCGGCAGCGGCGGAGCGCTCGCCATCGCTGTGGCCGACAAGGTCCTCATGATGGAGAACACTATCTACTCCGTCATCTCGCCCGAGGGCTGCGCCTCCATCATGTGGCGCGATGCCTCCAAGCGCGATATCGCTGCCCAGGCCCTGCGCATCACCTCCCGCGACCTGATGGAGCTGGGATGCATCGACGAGGTCATCCCCGAACCCGATGGCGGTGCGCACCGTGACCACGAAGCTGCGGCCAAGCTGCTGGAGACGGCCCTGCGCAAGAACCTGGGCGCTTTGCTCAAGATACCTCTCCAGGATCTGCCGGCCACGCGCTACGAGAAGTTCCGCAAGATGGCACAGTTCTTCACTCCGCAGTAAGGAACTGGTTTTTTCGGAACACCGCGAGGCAGTGGGGAGCTTTGCTCCCGTATAATAAAGAGTTTGCACGAGAGCCGCGCCGAGCAGCGCTCTCTCGTGTGCTTTTGCAGAGTTTCAATGGCAACCAGCGATCTCGCAGTCCAGAACAAGACCCAGGCACAGCGCGAAGAGCGAAAGCGCGTGGTCAACGATTTCAGCATTCAGGTGGCCACGGTCAACGGCTCCGGCTCCCAATCCGCCAACAGCGTGTTGCTGAGGACTCTGTTTCAGATGGGCGTCCCGGTCTCCGGCAAGAACCTGTTTCCCTCCAATATTGCCGGCCTCCCCACCTGGTACACCATCCGAGCTAGCAAGCAGGGCTACATCGCCCGCAAGAAAGAGATCGACTTCCTCATCGCCATGAATCCGGAGACGGCGAAAGAGGATGTGCTTTCGCTCGCTCCCGGCGCCGCAGTCCTCTACGACGAGCCGCTGAAGCTGAAAGAACTGCGCCAGGACCTGATCTTCTACTCCGTTCCCTTCGACAAGCTGGTGGCGACCGTGTGTCCCGAGGCCAAGCTGCGCAAGCTGGTCAAGAACATGATCTACGTCGGCGTGGCCGCGCATCTGCTGAACCTCGACATGCAGCAGGCGGAAAGAGCGCTGCGCAAGCAGTTCAAGAAGAAGCAGAAGGCCGCCGACCTGAACTTTGCCGCCGTGCGCGCCGGCTACGATTACGCCGCCGCCACGCTCACCAAAGCTGATCCCTACTTTGCCGAGCCCTCGAACCAGACCCAGGGAAAGATCATCATGGATGGCAACGCCGCCGCCGCGCTCGGCTGCATGTTCGCCGGCGTCACCGTGGTCACCTGGTATCCCATCACGCCCTCGTCGTCTCTGGTCGAAACGCTCATCGAGTATCTCAAGCGCTTTCGCATCGGGCCTGATGGCAAAGCCACCTTCGCCGTTGTGCAGGCGGAGGATGAACTGGCCGCAGTCGGCATGGTGCTGGGTGCGGGATGGACCGGCGCTCGCGCCATGACCTCGACCTCCGGCCCCGGCATCTCGCTCATGGCCGAATTCGCCGGTCTGGGATATTACGCCGAGGTTCCCGGTGTCATCTTCGACATTCAGCGGGTCGGGCCGTCCACCGGCTTGCCCACGCGCACCTCGCAAGGTGACGTACTCGCCGTGGCTACGCTCTCCCACGGCGATACCAAACACATCATGCTTTTCCCCGGGACCTTGGAAGAGTGCTACACGCTGGCCATCGAAGCTTTCGACCTTGCCGAGCACTTCCAGACGCCGGTCTTCGTGCTCAGCGATCTCGATCTCGGCATGAATAACTGGATGAGCGAGCCGCTGCCCTATCCCGCCAAGCCCATCGCCCGCGGCAAGGTCCTGAGCAAGGAAGATCTGGAAAAGGCCGGCTCTTTCGCGCGCTACAAAGATGTGGATGGCGACGGCATCCCTTACCGGACACTGCCGGGAACACGCCATCCCGCGGCCGCCTACTTCACGCGCGGCAGTGGACACAACGAGCGCGCGCAATACAGCGAGCGCCCGGATGACTACCAGAACAACCTCGACCGGCTGGCTCGCAAGTTTGAGACCGCGCGCGGCGCAGTGCCCAAGCCCCTCAGGATCAGGCATCAGAACGCCAGCCTGGGCATTATCGCCTATGGCAGCTCGCACTGGGCCATTCTGGAATCCCTTGATCAGTTGAGCAGCGAATACAAGCTCAACGCGGATTATCTGCGCCTGCGGGCCTATCCCTTCAGCCGCGAGGTCCACGAATTTATCGAGCAGCACGAGCGCGTCTACGTCGTGGAGCAGAACCGCGACGGTCAGATGCTGAGCCTGCTCAAGCTCGACCTGCCGGCGGCGCAGGTGGGCAAGCTGCGCAGCGTGCGCCACTACAACGGATTGCCTCTCGATGCCCGATCGGTGACCGATGAGATCATTTCGCAGGAAGGCAAATAGCCATGGCTACCACCCCCAGCGCTCCCAAGGTCAACCACATCGGCCTGAGCATCCTCGATTACAAGGGCGGCAGGACCACGCTTTGCGCCGGCTGCGGACATAACGTCATCAGCGAGCGCATCATCGACGCCCTCTACGAGATGGGCATGGAGCCCGAGCGCATCATCAAGATGAGCGGCATCGGCTGCTCGTCCAAGACCCCGGCATATTTCGTGAGCCGCGCCCACAGCTTCAACAGCGTGCACGGGCGCATGCCCTCGGTCACCACCGGCGCGCTGCTCGCCAACCGCACGTTGTTTGCCCTGGGTGTGAGCGGCGATGGCGATACCGCTTCCATCGGCTTGGGCCAGTTCATCCACCTCATGCGCCGCAATCTGCCGCTCATCTACATCATCGAAGATAACGGCGTCTATGGCCTGACCAAGGGCCAGTTTTCAGCCACCGCCGACCTGGGTTCGAAGCTGAAGACCGGCGTCATCAATGACCTGCCCGCGCTCGATACCTGCGCGCTGGCCATTCAGGCGGGCGCCACCTTTGTCGGCCGGTCTTTCTCCGGCGACAAGCGCCAGTTGCTGGCTATGCTCAAGGCTGCTATCTCGCACCGGGGAACGGTGATGCTCGATATCGTCTCGCCCTGTGTGACCTTCAACGACCACGAAGGCTCTACCAAGTCCTACGACTACATGAAAGAGCACGATGAGCCGCTGCACGAGCTCAGCTTCGTGCCACATTTCGAAAACATCACCGTGGATTACGACCCGGGCACGACCGTTGACGTCACCATGCACGATGGCTCGCACCTGCGGCTGCGCAAGCTGAATGAGGGCTACGACCCCACTGACCGCGCCGCCGCCATGCGCACTCTCATGGAGTCACACGCGCGCGGCGAAGTGCTCACCGGCGTCTTCTACATCGACACCAGAAAAGCGAACTTCATCGATCTGCTGAACATGACCGAAAGCCCGCTCGCCACCCTGCCGCAAGAACAGGTCCGGCCGCCCAAGAAAGCCTTGGACGAGGTAATGGACGAGCTGCGGTAGCCTTTCCCAGACTTTACTGAAAATCTGGTATGGACGGGTGGCCCACCCTTTCAAGTCTCAGCATACAGCGGGTGCCCCGTCCCTAGCTACGCTAGGGCGGGGATTTCCGGTTTTCCGAACCAAACGCGGAAAATCAACCGCAATGTCCTTCGCGCAAGAGCGCGCTCAGGATGACAGGACTTGAGTCAACCACGCTTTGACCGACGAAAGCTGGGCAAATTGCGGACGGGTGGTGGGCGGATCAACGCCACTTTTACGCACCCTTCGCAAAAGGCGCGAAGGATGGGGCACCCGCAGCTCTCGTTAGGGCGGGGATTTTCAACCCACCATCCTGTCCGGTAAGATGAACATACTCCGCGCGATCCCTGAGGCCAGCGTCTCGTCGCGATAGTACTCCTTCAGTATGCCATTCTCCCAATCGAGCAGGTCGCCGTTTTCGGCTGCGAACTCGGCCCAGGTCTGCTTCTTCTGGGCCCGGGCCATGCGTTCGCGGATAAGAAACAGAAAAGCCCAGGTGATGGTCTCGTGGTAGCGATCGGGCTTGCCGTGCGCCGTCGCGAACTTCACCAAGCGTGACGAGAAGCGCTGGATGGCCTCGAGGATTGCTCTCTGCCCAACGAGTCCTTTCACCACCAAGACCACGTGCGGCTGGCCTTTCTCTACTTGAGCCTGTATCCGCCGTTCGAAGCAGGCCATTAATTCCTCGTCGCTCATGCAGCCGCACTCCCAGACTTAGGATTGGTCATGCAAACGATGACCGCGGCGGCGTACACCAGCAGCGCGCCTACCGCGATCTGTCCGTTCAGCAGATGGATGGCCACCGCGAAGGCAAAGATCACCAGCAGCAGCCATCCGCCCAGCTTCATCGCTTGTGGCACCAGAAAGAGCATGGCCGCGGCGACCTCACCTCCGCCCAGCGCGAAGCGCACCCACGGCGGAAGGCCCATCGCTGCCAGATGATGCGCGGTCAGCGGTGAGAGCGCAAAGTGGATGGATTCCAGCAGCACGACCAAACCGAGTGTCCACTTCAGGCAGGTGATGGTGATGGAAGGATTGCGAGTGATATTCATTTGCGTCCCTTTCTTTTCTTTGGTGATGGGTCGCCGGCGCGCTCAGCCAGGCGGTGGCTGGCGGAGGCGTTCAGCGTAAGCCCGTAAAACTTCTTCAGCTCTGCGATGCGGCGCAGACTCTCTGCATTGAACGGGCCCTTGCCCTCGAAGGCATGCAGCACGATGCCTTCGAGCAGGTCGCCCAGAGTCAGGTCGCGGTAGTCTGCAAAGGCGCGCAGCACCTTGAGCAACCGTTTCTCCATCCGCACTCCGGTCTGCACCCGCTCTACGAAATATTGGTCAGTCATAGGTTTCTCTTGTGTTACCAATGTACCATGGTAACAACGCTGATGCAACCCCGCCCGCAGGGTGCCCCGTCCCTAGCTTCGCTAGAGCCCGCCCCGAGCGACCGAAGGCAGCCGAGGGGGCGGGGATTTTCCCTCGGGTTGCCTCAAATCCCTTAAACCCAATAAATATTTTTCGCTCCCTAACTTATTCTCTTCACACCACTTAGCTCCAACTGACTCTTCGACAAACCTTCGCCACACAACTTCCAGGCAACCCGTGTGCATCTAACTGTGCAGAGGAACAGAAAACCGTTCCTCTATCGAACGTGGGAGAACTTGGCAGACTGACTCGCGAGCAGCTCTCGCCGACGCGTCCACTCCGGAAGAGGACGAAAGTCCCAGGTACCCAGCCCATCAAGCCCGGAGCTTAGCCTGAATAAACGGCCCTCTCCCATGGCCAAGGGAATCGCGGTTCCCAATTTGTTCTAGAAAAAAGAAAAACGGATGCCCCAGCCTTATCGTCGGTTTTTGACGAATAGGCTGGGGATTTCCAACGGCCTGCCTCAAAAAAGGTGAAAGCAGGGCCTTCCACTCTGCCGAAGGCTAGCGCGCAGCGTCAGCGCAGCGCGTGAATAAACGCTCTTTGAAAACCAAACCGAGGTCCTTCGACTCGGGTTTCCCCCGCTGGAGAAAGCGCGCGGGGCCCTCCCTCGCTCAGGATGACATCATATGGGAGGAGTCTGCCCGAAACGCCTACGGCTCCGGTTCGCCCTCTGGTTCGCCGGTATGTTCGGGGTTGCCGCCCGGCTCAGGAAAATCGGAGTCGCTGGCCTTGATCATGGCGTCGCGCGAGCGATGGCCCAGTTGCCCCTGCATAGAGTTATTGCTGCGATTGGTAGGCAGCTCGGGCTCGAAGGCGCCTTTGGCGATGTCGCTGTCGTGGGCTCGCCGGGACATAGCTCAGGGAAGGGTAGCGCATTACCGGCCGGTTTGCATCTGTGTACCCCCCGTTTCGCGGCGGCGAGAGCGGCGGATAGAATGAAGCAACGCGATGAGCAGCCACAGCGTCCCCGGACCTCTCTTCCGCCCGTACGAAAAACTCATCAAGATCACGGTCACCGGCAAGGAGTTGCAGGTCCCGGAGAACAACATGCTGCTGCGCGGATTTCAGTTCCTGGCGCCGGAGAACGTCGCCTATGGCCGCTTCTGCTGGAACGAAGAGTGCCAGTATTGTCGCGTGACTTATGACACCGGCGAGGGGACCAAAGAGCACGTAGCCCTCTCCTGCAAGCTGATGGTGAAGGAGAACATGCGCATCACGAAAGTGGCGAGCGAGATCGTCTACTGCCTGCGCGAGCTGAAGATCAAGAGCGGAGAGTAAAACTATTCGCGGTCGCTCTGGCTCGCAGGGGCCCGCCTGCCGCTCGATTCTGAGACCAGCCGCTTGATGCGGTCGCGGGCCTGCGCGGCTTCCGGAGATTTGGGATAACGCGCGATGAGCGAGTGCAGCTCACGCACTCCGGCATCGCGTTCGCCCATGTTCAGCAGCGCATAGCCCTTCTTGAGCTGGGCCGCCGGAGTCTTATTGCCGCCGGGATACTGCTCCAGGACTGCGTCGTAGGCCTTGATGGCCTCGGGATACTGTCCCTGCCGATAGTTCAGTTCGCCGAGGTAAAACTGTGCGTTGCCCGCCAGGTCGGTTGTCCCGTAGAACTTCAGGTAATCGCTGAACTCCTGGGCGGCAAGCTGGAACTTGGCGGCGTTGTAATCGCGCAGGCCGTTATTGTAGAGGACGTCGGCTGGCGGGGCCTGGGCCTGCGGCTGTCCGCTGCCGGCGTCTGGAGCCAGGTCCTGCTTGGGCGCGTTCATGTCGTCCATCTGCTTGCTCATCTTGGCGACGCGCGCCTTGAGCTCGTCGAGAGAGTCGTGCAGCGCCTGGATCTGGCCTGAGACCTGGTCGTTGCGCGAGGCAGATTCGGAGTTCTGCTGCTGCACGCTCTTCTGCAACGCATCCACCGCCGCGGTCATGCGGTTGATGTTGTCGGTGCTCTGCTCGATGAGGTTCTTCATCACGCCCATGCGCTCATCGAAGCTCTGCTGCATGCGGGCGATCGACTCCTGCAGCGTCTGCACCTGGGTCTGCAGCTGGACCATGTCGCGGCTGGCGGCAAGGGCCGGGATGTAGCCCAGCAGCAGGATGATGGCTACAGCGACTGCGCTTTTCGATGGTTTGGCCATATCACCTCTCAGACTTTTCACTTACCGCTGCAACACGAAGTGACCGCGCCGGTTCTGCTGCCAGCACTGCTCGTTGGATTCGGCGCAGAAAGGCTTTTCTTTGCCGTAGCTGATGGTGCGCACCCGCGTGCCTTTCACGCCGTCTTTGACCAGCGCATCCTGCACCGCGCTGGCGCGCTTATCGCCCAGCGCCAGGTTGTAATCGGTGGAACCGCGCTCATCGCAGTGGCCTTCGATGGTGAAACTGAGGTTGGGATGCTGTTCCAGAAACGCGGCTGCGCTCTGCAGGCTGGCGGTAGCCTCCGGACGCAGATCGTAGCTGTCGTAGTCGAAGAAAACATCTTTCACGTTGCGGGCGAAGGCCTGGGCTTCCGTCTCTGAGACGGCGCCCTGGGCCGAGGCGCCGGCGCTGACCGTGACGCGGGCAGTCGCCTCCTGCGTGCCGCCCGGACCTTTGGCAGTGAGCCGGTAGGTGGTGGATTCGTTCGGGCTCACGCTGCGCGAGCCGTTGGGCTCGACCGTGCCCATAGGAGTGATGCTGATATCCGTGGCATTCTGAGTCTGCCAGGTGAGCTGAGTCGACTGGCCGGCTTCAATGGCGTCCGGATTAGCGGAGAGCGACGCTGTTGGCGCTGGCGGCGGCGGAGCAGGCTGCGCGGCGACCGGCGCAGGCTTCTTGGCACATCCGGCGATCAGTAGAAGAGAGATGGTGAGTGCGATGAAAAGAAAATAAGAGCGCGACATTTTCGATCATTCCTCCCGAGCAAATGCTGCTGCAAGCTGACTCCAGACTATTTGAAGCTCCAATTTGGTTGTGAGTTGTTTCCTGACGAGGTGAGCGCGCGCGCCTTGCTGCCATCGGCCAGCATGGACCAGATCTCGCTTCTTGCGCCGTGCCGGGACTCGTAGACGATGTGACGGCCATCCGGTGACCAGCTGGGAAAATCATTCAGGCCAGAGTCGTGAGTCAGCTGGACCCACTGGCGGGTGGCTACGTCCATTATATAAATGTCCTGCCCTCCGGGAGCGCCGGGGCCGTAGTTGCGACGCCAGGCGAAGGCGAGAAACTGTCCGTTGGGCGACCAGGAGGGCGAAACAGCGTAGCCGGTATCGGTCATGCGCTGCAGGTTGGCGCCATCAGCTTCAATGATGTAGACCTGTGGCAAGCCGCTGCGCCCGCTCACAAAGGCGATCTGCGAATTGGTCTTAGGATTCCAGACCGGAGAAACGTCAGGGCCGGGGCCTTCGGTGATGCGCCGCAGGTTGGCGCCGGATGCATCGCTGACGTAGATGTTGGGGTTGCCGCGCATGGAAGAAGAAAAGGCCAGCTTGCGGCCGTCCGATGACCATGCTGGCGTGACGTTGGTGCCGCCGAAGGATGGGAAAGCCACCGTGCGGTTGAGTTCCACAGAGAACATGGCCAGCTGCACACCCTTGCCGAAGTTCACGAAGGCGATGCGGTCACCGTCGGGCGAGATGCGCGGCGAGAGGGAGATGGAATTCAGGCGCGTGAGCTGGTGCTGCGCGGCACCGTCGTAATCCATCAGCCACAGTTCTTTGTGGCCGCTGCGCGAGCTGATGAAAGCGATCTGGCTCAGCGTGATGCCGTTGATGGCGCCCCCCAGGCGGTAAATGATGTCGTTGGCGAAGCGGTGGGCGAGGTGGCGCGCGCCATCATCGCCCGCTGCATCGCTGTAGGTCTTGCCCAGCACCTGAGGCGAGCCGGAGTTCTTGACGTCGAAGAGCCAGCCCAGCATGACGCACTGCTGTCCCTGAAGAGCGAGGTTGCCGAAGGCGACCATGCCGGCATTGGCCGGATCGTTCGCCCATGACGCCAGCCGCATCTCAGGCGGCGATCCGGGAGTCTGCAGGGGATAAAAACTCTTGGATACCATCTCGAAGATACCGGCATTATCGAGATCGTTCCAGAACGTTGTGTTGAAGGTCTGAAGCAACGGACCCAGGGCCGGATCGGCGTTTGCCGGCTTGAGACCAGGCGCGGCAAGGCGGACTTTTTCCACGCCCAGGCCGGTGCCGGTGCGGATCCAATCCTGCTGCGCGTCGGCAAGACTGGCAAAGACCAAAATAGAAAAAATAAAAGGAGTACGTTTCATAAGAATCACAACGCCTTACCGCTTGTAATCGAACCAGAACTCGACTGAAACACGATTTCCGCGGTAACCGGCGGGCAGCGGCCCAAAGCTATCGATCCGCTGCAGGGCACGGACCGCAGACTGGTCGAGCGAGGGCACACCGCTCGATTGCTCGATCTGCACATTGGCCGGCGAGCCATCGCGTAGAATGTCGAAGGTCAAGTAGACGCGGTGGGCGGAATAAATCCCCGGGTCGATCTCGTACTGCAGCCAGTTCTGCGAAATGGTGCGGCGGACGACATCGACATACCAGCCGTAGAGGCGGCCGAAGTCCCCTGTGCCGCCCAGGTTCAGGCCGCCCTGCATGCTCTGCAGGGTGAAGGTCGAGTACGGGATGGCAGCGGGACCGCCTTCGCCGTAAGGCACGGTGTTATCTTCCGGCGGAGGCGTGTGAGGCTGTGCCTTCGAGGTGCGGAGCTGCGGCTTCGGTTTCTTTCCCAGCCGCGGAATCGGAAGTGCCTGCGGAGATTCCTCGACCGCTTTAGGCTGCGACTTCGACAAGCCCTGCGACTGGTCGGCGAGAACGTTCTCCGTCTGCACCGGGTTCGGCGGCAGTGGGATGGAGACGCGGCTGATCAGCGTGGCGCTCATGGCAGAGCCGGTGTCGTCGGCGCCCCAGGTATCGCCGGCGGGGGCGTGAACAAAGACTGCGTACAGAAACAGAGCGAGGAAGAACGAGCCGTGCAACACCGCCGACCAGGCCAGCGGCCGGCGCCACTCCGCGCGCTCAAAAAAAATATTACGGCTGGTCGCCATTCTGCTCCAAAGGCTGGGTCACGATGCTCACGTTGGTGATACCGGCCTGCTTTACCGAATCCATCACGGTGGCAAAGACCCCGAAGGGTACGGTCGCATCGGCGCGCAGATAAACCGTCTGGCGCTGAGGATCGCGCATATGGGCCCGCAGCGTCTGGCCAAGCACGTGGATGTTGACGGCATCGTTGCCCAAGTAGATCCTCTGCGATTTATCGATACTGATGACCAGCCGGTCTTCGGTGATCTGTTTGACAGTGCGGGTCTTGGGCACATCTACTTCGATGCCGGATTGCAGGATGGGGGCAGTAAGCATGAAGATGATGAGCAGGACCAGCACCACATCGACCAGCGGGGTGATGTTGATCTCCGCCAGCGCACGGCGGCCGCGCAGGTGAAAGCCGGGCATCAGGTGCGCTCCGGGCTTGCTGCGCCCGCGCGCTCAATGGTATTGAGCATCTCGAGAGAAAAATCTTCCATGCGCGCTGCGAATTCGCGAATGTTGTTGGTGAAGATGTTGTAAAAGATGACGGCGGGGATGGCGGCGGCGAGTCCGGCTGCGGTAGTGATCAGAGCTTCGGAGATACCCGGCGCGACCGCGCGCAGCGTGGCCGAACCGGCGGTGCCCAGGCCATGAAAAGCATCGATGATGCCCCAGACGGTGCCGAAGAGTCCGATGAAGGGAGTGACGGCGCCGGTGGTCGCAAGCCAGGGCAGCTGGCGCTCCAGGCGGGAGAGCTCCTCCGACGAAGCGATCTGCATAGCGCGCTGAATGGCATTGATACTGCGGATCGCGCCGCTGGGATTGCCGACCTGGCGTTTGTACTCCGCATAGCCGCTGTCGAAGACCGCAACCAGCGGGCTGGGAGTAAATTGCGAAGAAACGGCTGAGATATCCTGCAGGCGCATGGCCTTGCGAACGGCGCGGAGGAAGCGTCCGCTTTGCGAGCGGGCACGGCCAAAACCGGCCCACTTGGAAAGGATCACCGCCCAGGAAAAGAGGCTGAAGACGAGCAGAATGACGAGAACCGCCTTCGCCACCGGGCCGCTCTGCAGGATCAGGTTCGCTATCTCACCACCGACGAATGCAGCAAACAGGTTTATTCTTAGCATTTCGATCAGAGAAGCGGCCCTTTTGCAACCGTAGCACTGAGCATGGTAAGCGTCAATAAGGTGGAGGGGTTGAATTTCGCGCAGGGAACGAATGGAGACAGAAAGAGACCAAGAGTCCGCCCTCGAATTGCGCGAGCACGTTGTTGTGCTTCTCATCACCGCGCTCGCTGCTCTCCTGCGCTTTTGGCATCTGGGGACAAAGAGCCTTTGGCTGGATGAAGCGGCCAGCGTGTGGCTGGCGAGATGGGACCTGGCTTCAGTCCTTCATGCGATACAACAGCCGCCGGGCGGCGCACTCTACTACTGGTATCAGGCCTTCTACTATTTCTGTTTGCATTTCTGGCTGCAGCTTGGCGACAGCGAATTCTGGTTGCGACTGCCGTCAGCGGTTGCAGCAGTGGCAACGATTCCTGTGGTTTACCGGCTGGGCCGGCAGCTCTTCTCGCCCGCAGCCGGCTGGATAGCGGCCCTGCTGATCGCAGTGCAACCGTTCCATGTGCAGTACTCGCAAGAGGCGCGCAGCTACGCGCTTTGTCTCCTGCTGGCGTCAGCGGCATTTCTTTTCTTTGCCAAAGCGGTCGACGGCAACGGCTTTCATGATTGGCTTTTCTATGCGGTTTTTTCTGCGCTCGCCATCTTCACTCACCTATACGCCATCATGCTGCTTCCCAGCCAGTGGCTGGCGTTCCTGCTTTGGCGGAAGCGTGCAGAGTCGAGAGCGAGATTTCTTGGCAGCACGCTGGCAATCCTTATCTTTGTAGCGCCTATGTTCTGGCTGGCGCTGGTACAGAATGTGGGCCAGAACGACTGGACCCCGCCAGTACATGCCAAAGACGTACTTCACGCACTGCAGTCTCTCATGGGAACGGGGCCACGGTTTGTCGCCGCACTGTTCCTTCTGCTCATGGCGGCAACGGCACTGAAAAAAAATGGGGGTTCGGCCGATGGCGGTGAGACCCAGTGGCGGCAACTGCTGGTGTGGTGCTGGTTTGTGGTTCCAGCGGCGGGCGTGGTCTCTGTCTCGTTGATGGAACCGCCATTTGTTCCACGCTACCTGCTGATGGTTCTGCCAGCCTGCGTGCTGCTGATTGCGCATGGCATCGCGCAGCTCAAGCCCAGGGGAATAGCACCTGCCGTAGTTGCGCTGATGGCGGTTTTGTATCTCTCGTCGCTCGTCTCCTATTACAGGAAGCCGAATGAAGATTGGCGAGAGGCTGCTGCCTACATCGTCCATGGAATGAAGAGTGGCGACAGGATTCTCTTTGACCGAGAATATGGCGAAATCCCTTTTCAGTACTACGCGGGACGAATGCGAGCTGTCTCGCCTGCGGTATTGGGCCGCGGAAAACGGCAGCTATCGGAACCAGGCACGAGCCGCCTTTGGGTCGTTCTGTACGGGCCGCAGCACGCCAACGCCGAGCAGGTGCAGCGTCTGGTGCCAAGCCAGCTGCGGCTGGCGGACCATGAGCAGTTCGCCTCCATAGAAGTCCTGCTGTTCAGCCCGTGAACAGGCTGAGCGGCGAAAGGGATGTGTTATTCTGCCTCATCCAACCGAATCTGGTGCTGATTGCTGCTCGAACTGCGGGTTGAAAACTACGCCGTCATCGATAACGCAGTGGTGGAGTTCGCCCGGGGCCTGAGCCTGTTGACCGGCGAGACCGGGGCGGGGAAATCCATTCTCATCGATGCTCTGGCTCTCTTGCTGGGCGAGCGCGCCTCCGCCGATGTGATTCGCCACGGCGCGGAGAAAGCCGCCGTCGGCGGAGTATTTCAAGCGACAGAAAGAGCGCGGCAGATCCTGGAAGAAAACGGGGTCGAGACTGCCGATGATGAGATCATCGTGCGGCGTGAAGTGGGCGCAAGCGGCAAAGGACGTGTCTTCATCAACAATCAGCCGGCAACGGTCGCGGTGCTGAAGCAGCTGGCCCCGGAGCTGGCAACCATCCATGCCCAGAATGAGAGCCTGCTTGCTTTCGGCGCCGCGGAACGGAGGCGCTTGCTCGACCGCTCGTGCGGAGTGTCGACAGAGGCGGCCGCGGAGAGCTTTGAGAAATATCGAGAGTTTGCTCAGCGCATCTCCGAGCTGGAGCAGAACGAGCAGGATCGCTTGCGGCTGGTGGATCTCTGGTCGTTCCAGAGCAAAGAGGTCGAACAGGCGCATTTGGAAGCGGGCGAGGATGCGCGATTGGAGGCAGAAAAGCGCGTGCTGGCAAACTCTGAAAAGCTGCAGGCGGCGGCCAAGTCCGCGCATGAAGTTCTTTACGAGGCCAACAGCTCAGCGGCGTCATCCATACGCAGTGCGATCAAGAACCTGGAAGAGCTCTGCCGGTACGATGCCAGATTTCAGGAGCAACTGGCCTCGCTTGAGTCATCGCGGATCGCGGTGGAGGATGTGGGGGCCTCACTGCGAGATTACGCAGAGAGCATCGATGCATCGCCGGAGCGGCTGGGCGAGATCGAGAGCCGGCTGGCGCTGCTGGACCGGCTGAAGCGCAAGTATGGACAAACGCTGGAAGAGGTGATTGGTTTTGGCGCGGAGGCAGCGCGCAAGCTCAATGAGATTGAGAATCGCGACGAGCTCTCGCGCGAGCTGCAAAAACAGCTAACGGCCGCCAGCGAGGAGTATCTGAAGCAGGCGCGAGCGCTTTCAAGAAAACGGGTAGAACTGGCGAAGCGTCTGGAAAAGCAGGTCGAGGCCGAAATCCGGGAGCTGGCCATCAACGGACGGTTCAGGATCGAGGTCAGCGCGAGCGAAGAGCCGGCAAACTGGGGCGCGGAGGGATTCGATGCGGTGAATTACCTGGTCTCGACCAATCCCGGCGAGCCGATGCATCCGGTGGAGCAAGTCGCCTCCGGCGGCGAGCTTTCCCGGGTTATGCTGGCGCTGAAAGCGGCGCTCGAAAGGGAAGCGCCTGTGAAGTCCAGGTCGAAGGCAACCGGCCAGGAGCTAAAAACATTGGTTTTTGACGAAATCGATGCCGGCATTGGAGGGAGCGCGGCGGAAGCAGTAGGGAAGAAGCTGAGAGCGTTGAGCGCAAGCCATCAGGTGCTTTGCATCACCCATTTGCCACAGATCGCGTGCTTTGCCAATCAGCACTACGTAATCGAAAAGCGGGAGAGGCGCGAGGGCGGCGGAACGCGGGTTCGGACCAGCATCCGGCGGCTTTCTGAACCAGAGCGGGCTCAGGAGATCGCGCGCATGTTGAGCGGGGCCGAGGTCACCGATACATCGCTTCGTCACGCCGAGCAGATGCTCAAGACGCGCAGCTGATCCGCTCGCTGCCCTATATCCCATTTCGCTGCTAATTCCTGCCGGTTCTATGGTTTAGGTGGCAGGTACTGGGGCGATTCCCGGTATGCTGGAAAATTCAAATAGTGTGCAAACTCACGTATACTAAACGGGGAGTAAAGTGACTGTTTTGACTGGAAAGTCGACCGAATCGAAGACCCTGCTCTTGCTCAAGCCGCGCGGTTTCTGCGCCGGCGTGGTGCGGGCGATTGACATCGTCCGGATTGCCCTCGAGGCCTTCGGCGCGCCGATTTACGTGCGCAAGGAAATCGTCCACAACCGCTATGTCGTGGATGACCTCTCGGCAAAAGGCGCCATTTTTGTAGACAGCGTAGAGGAGGTCCCGGCAGGAGAGCGCGTCATTTACAGCGCCCATGGGGTTTCGCCCGAGGTCCGCGAGGCGAGCAAGAAGCGGAACCTGAGAGTGATCGACGCCACCTGTCCGCTGGTCACGAAGGTCCACGTCGAGGCGGTCAAGTACGCGCGCGAAGAATATTCCATCATCCTCATCGGGCACCGCGACCATGACGAGGTCATCGGCACCTTGGGTGAGGCGCCATTGGTGACACAGGTGGTAGGTACGGCGGGGGAAGTGGATTCGCTGAGTGTGCCGGACCCGAACAAGGTCGCCTACATCACGCAGACCACGCTGAGCCTGGATGAGACCAAGGACATCATTGCCGCTCTGAAACAGAAGTTTCCCAATATCCGCGGGCCGCATGCGCAGGATATCTGCTATGCGACCGAGAACCGGCAGGTGGCAGTAAAGCATGTGGCGGAAGAGGCTGATCTGTTGCTGGTAGTGGGTTCTGACAATAGCTCGAATTCGAACCGGCTGGTGGAAGTCGCACGCAACCTGGGCCGCAGCGCGCATCTAATAGAGAATTACAGGGCCATCGAGCCCGGCTGGCTGGAGGGCGTGAAAACCATCGCGCTCACCGCCGGCGCCTCGGCACCGGAATGCCTGGTGGAAGAGGTGGTCACATACCTTGTCGAGCAGGGCTTTGGCAACCTGCGGGAGCTTGAAGTAATGCCTGAGAACGTGCGTTTTGGCTTGCCGCCAGAGATCGTGGCTGCCATCAGCGCAGCGCCGGCAGCGGCGGTCGTGGAGTAAGAATGGCACCCTTCCAAGGCGCCAGTGAGCGCCGCTCCCCCCAACTGTTATTTGGCAAGCTGGACGACGTGCGCAGCCGGATCGCTGCCGCTGCCGACGCCACGCGAAAGTTCCTTTTCTCCCAGCAGGATGCCGAGCAGGGCTACTGGTGCGGCGAGCTGGAAGCCGACACCACGCTGGAATCCGATTACATTCTGCTGCATGCCTTGCTGGGCACGAGCGACCCGCAGCGCATCGCCAAGGCGGCGGTGTACATTCTCGAGCATCAGAACACGGACGGCGGCTGGGGGATCTATTACGGCGGGCCGTCCAACGTCAGCGCGTCGGTTAAGGCGTATTTCGGGCTCAAGTTGGCGGGCTACAAGGAGAATCATCCTGCGCTGGAGCGGGCGCGCAAGACGATCCTTGCATTGGGCGGTGTGACCGCAGTCAACACGTTTACCAAGATCTACCTCTGCTTCTTCGGACAGTACGATTACGATTCTGTTCCGGCGATTCCACCTGAGATCGTTTTGTTCCCCAGCTGGTTCTGGTTCAACATCTACGAGATCTCTTCCTGGTCGCGCGGCATCCTTGTGCCTTTGTCGATCGCTTACGCCAAGAAGCCGTTCAAGAAGATTCCCAGCGAGATGAGCATTGACGAGCTTTTCGTGGGGAGCAGAGAGCGGGCGAAACTGAAACTGCCGTTCTCCAAGAGGCTGCTCAGCTGGCGTAACTTCTTCCTGTTGCTAGACCGGATCACGCACCTGATGGAGCGGGTTCATGTGCGTCCGCTGCGTTCGCTGGCGTTGCGCAAGGCCGAGAAGTGGATGCTGGAGCGGTTTGAAATGTCCGACGGTCTGGCGGCGATCTATCCGGCGCTGATGAATTCGATCATTGCGCTCCGCTGCCTGGGCTATTCCGTAGATGACCCGCAGGTGATACGCGCAGTGGATGAGTTCGAAGCGCTGGGAATCGAAGAGGCGACGACTTTCCGCATGCAGCCGTGCAAGTCGCCGGTGTGGGACACAGCTTATGCGGTCTTTGCGCTGGGGGCGAGTGGCGTGGCTTCTGACGATCCGCGCATGCTGGCTGCTGCTGACTGGATGCTGACGAAGCAAGTCACGCACAAGGGCGACTGGTCGGTCAAGAACCCGAACGCGGCGCCGGCGGGCTGGTATTTCGAGTTCAATAACGAGTTCTATCCGGATGTCGATGACACCGCCATGGTACTGTTGGGGCTGAGCCAGGTCGACCATCCTAATCCGCGTTATCAGCGGGAATCGGGGCAGCGCGCGATCGACTGGATCTTCTCGATGCAGTGCAGGAACGGCGGGTGGGCATCGTTCGACAAGAACAATGACCGCATGGTGTTCCAGTACGTGCCCTTTGCTGACCACAATGCCATGCTGGATCCGGCAACGGTTGATATTACGGGCCGTGTACTGGAGATGCTGGCTATCTATGGCTACACGCGAGATGACAAGCGGGTCAAGAAGGCCATCCAGTTCATTTTGAAAGAGCAGGAGCCAGATGGCTCCTGGTTTGGCCGCTGGGGTGTGAATTACATCTACGGAACTATGTGCGTCCTGCGGGGACTGGAAGCGATGGGCGTGGATAGTCATGAGCCCTATGTGCAGCAGGCTGCGGAGTGGCTGCGGATGTTCCAGAATCCGGATGGCGGATGGGGCGAGAGCTGCTGTTCCTATGATGACACGGCCAAGAAGGGTGTGGGCGCGAGCACGCCCTCGCAGACCGCATGGGCAGTGCTAGGCTTACTGGCGGCGGGTGATACGCGCAGCGAGAGCGTGGGGCGCGGGGTCGCCTATCTGCTACGCACGCAGAAGAAAGACGGCTCGTGGGATGAGCCGCACTACACCGGCACTGGATTCCCTCGGGTGTTCTACCTGGCTTATCATCTCTACCGCACATATTTCCCGCTGATGGCGCTTACCACCTATGCCAAGGTCGTTGGCGATGCGCCGCAGCTTTCCGAGAACGGAGGCAGGTAGTGGCGGTCCCGGTTTCACAGATGTGGACGGTGGCGACCTATGTGCTGCGCCAGAAGATGGCGGGGCGCAAGCGGTATCCGCTCGTTCTGATGCTGGAACCGCTCTTCCGCTGCAATCTGGCATGCGCTGGTTGCGGAAAGATCCAATATCCGGCGCACATCCTGAAGCAGAATCTTTCGCCGGAAGAGTGCTTCAAGGCCGTGGATGAGTGCGGCGCGCCCATGGTGAGCATTCCCGGCGGCGAGCCGCTGATGCATCCCCAGATTCGAGAGATCGTAGAAGGCCTGGTTGCCCGCAAGAAATATATCTATCTATGCACCAACGCACTGCTGCTGCAGGAAAAGTTACACCTCTTCAAGCCCAGCAAGTACCTGACGTTCTCTGTGCATGTGGATGGGCAGCGAGAGCATCACGACTTCTCGGTGTGCCGCGAAGGCGGATACGACATTGCGGTGGACGGAATCCGTGAGGCGATTCAGCGCGGTTTCCGAGTGACCACCAATACCACGCTGTTTGATGGCGCTGATCCCAACAGCGTGCGCGCACATTTTGACGAGATGATGGAGCTGGGCGTGGAGAGCATGATGCTCTCACCCGGTTACTCCTATGACAAAGCCCCAGACCAGAAGCACTTCTTGGGCAGGGCGCGTACCCGCAGGCTCTTCCGGGCGATCCTTTCGAACCGCAAGAAGAGCTGGCGCTTCAACCAGTCGCCCCTGTTCCTGGAGTTCCTGATGGGCAAGCGCCATTACACGTGCACGCCGTGGGGCATGCCGACCTACAACATCTTTGGCTGGCAGAAGCCGTGTTATCTGCTGCAGGATGGCTACGCGGATACCTTCGAAGAGCTGATGTCGGCCACCGAGTGGGAGAGTTACGGGACTGAGTCAGGCAATCCGCGCTGCGCGAATTGCATGGTGCACTGCGGCTATGAAACCTCTGCCGTCGACCATACGTTCAGCTCGCTGGAAGGCGTAGCGGCCACGGTGAAAGCGACATTCTCTACCGCATACAGAGACCGAGAAGCACTGGAGATGCTGGATGAGCCGGTGCATCCGGTGCACGCGTACAATCCGCTGGTGCAGATCGAAGCTGGCGCGCTACAGGGAGACTGATGCGTGAGCGGCAGAGAAGCAGTATCGCGCGAGAGCGGTCCGATCACGGAAAGTGCGGATGCCCTGGAAGTCGCACCGGGTGTGCAGCATGCACATCTGGAAGGGCTGATTCCCGAGCTGGCCAGCGCTGAACAAGTCAGGGAAGCCCTGGAGAAGGCCTTTGACTACCGCGGGGATGTGACCCTCACACTGAAAAACGGCAATCGCGTGACGGGGTATATTTTCGACCGAAGAAGCGGGAGGTCGCTGCAGGATTCCATAGTGCGCCTCATCGAAGCGGGATCAGAAAGGAAGAGTGCGATTGTGTATGCCGATATCGCAGGGTTGGCGTTCAGCGGGCGCGATCCGGCAGCGGGCAAGAGCTGGGAAGCCTGGGTGCGAAAGTACTGGGAGAAACGGACGGCAGGCGAGAAAAACATCGGGATTGAAGCGGAGAAGCTGGATTAGTTCCGTCCTCAGGGAGTATCTGCTCCGGGCACGGCTGAGGCCGTGCCTTTCTGCTAAATGAGAGCATTTGTCACAGGCGCGACAGGATTCGTGGGGAGCCACGTGGCCCGGTTGCTGGGCGAGCAGGGAGCCGACCTGCGATTGCTGGTGAGATCAACGAGTAACACACGGAATCTTGAAGGGCTAAAAGCCGAACTGGTTCCTGGCGACCTCAGCAACGACGAGTCCATGGGACTGGGGATGGAGGGATGTGAATTTGTCTTTCACGTTGCTGCCGACTACCGGCTCTGGGTGCGTGACCCTGATCAGATGTATCGCGCGAACGTGGAGGGGACTCGGGCTATCCTGCGCGCGGCAGGCGCAAGGGGAGTGCGGCGCGTGGTTTACACCAGCACGGTCGCGACCATGGGATTCAGCAACGGCCAGCCATGCGATGAAAACTCTCCGGTCTCGCTCCGCGACATGGTGGGCCACTACAAGCGCTCCAAGTGGATGGCCGAGCAGGTGGTACTGGATGCGGCCAAGGCGGGCGCGAATGTGGTGATGGTGAACCCTACAGCGCCGGTGGGAGAGCGGGATATAAAGCCGACACCGACCGGACGCATCATCGTGGATTTTCTCAATCGCAGGTTCCCAGCCTACGTTGATACCGGTTTGAACCTAGTGGACGTGCAGGAGGCGGCAAAGGCTCATCTTCTGGCCATGGAGAGGGCCAAACCAGGGGAGCGCTACATAGTGGGCGGCGAGAACCTCACTTTGAAGCAGGTGCTGGACAGGCTGGCAGGCATAACCGGGATCCCAGCGCCGACGACGAAGGTCCCGCACAGCGTCGCGCTGGGATTTGCCGTGCTGGATCAGTTTTTCACTGGAGTCGTGATGCGCGGCGAGCCGAGAGCAACCGTGGATGCTGTGCGTATGGGGCGCAAGAAGATGTTTGCTTCCTCCTCCAAAGCTGAGCGGGAGATCGGCTACAGAGCAGGGTCAGTCGATGCAGCTTTACGCCGAGCCGTGGACTGGTATCGGAGTCAGGGATACGTAAGCTGAGTCATGCCGCAAAAGCCCATTGCAATCGTGGCGGCGCTGGAGACTGAGCTGGCGCCGCTGGTCAAGCGTTGGAGCACTCACTTGATCAATACGGGTGGCCGAATGGTTCGAGTGTACGAGTCGGATGATGCGGCGGCGGTGGCTGGTGGAATCGGGGCAGAAGCGGCGGCTGCAGCAAGTCAATTAATACTGGAAATATACAAGCCTAATATATTGATATCATGTGGCTTAGCCGGAGCAACGACGGCGCTTCATAAGGTGGGAGAGGCCTTCAGGGCAGGTGAAGTCATAGACTCAACGACGGGCAAAAGATGGAGCGGTGAAGGCGGCAAAGGGATTCTGGTTTCGAGTCCCAAGGTCGCGAACGCTGGTGAGAAAAAGCAGCTGGCCGAACTCTTCTCAGCTGATGCTGTAGATATGGAGGCGGCTTCCGTAGCCGGAGTCGCCGAAGGAAACGGCATTCGTTTCATGGCGGTGAAAGCCATTTCAGATGCGCCAGAGTTCGCGATGCCAGCGATAGAGCGATTCATTGACACTGAGGGAAGATTCTCGCAGCGGCGATTCGTGCAGTTCTTGCTGCTTCGACCGACCTTGTGGCCGGCGACAGTCCGTTTGGCGCAGAACACCAGGCGGGCCACCAAAGCTCTGGCGTGCCTGATGAGTGACCTTATTGGTAGTCAACAGTTGACCAAGGCACGGTAGAATCAGAAAGGGAGATGCAGGGCTCAGGTTTAAAATGGCGACTCTCGTCCAACCGATGAGCGAAGCTCGAAGCATCAATCTGCCGGAGAAGATGCTGGCCGCGGTGTATCACGGACGCAATGACGTGCGGGTTGAGACTGTTCCGGTACCGGAAGTCGGCCGGGGAGAGCTGCTGTTGCGGGTGCATACCTGCGGCATCTGCGGAACCGACCTCAAGAAGATCAGCACCGGATCGCACTCGGCGCCGCGCATCTTCGGACACGAGATCGCCGGGCAGATTGCAACCCTTGGCCAGGGTGTGAGTAAGTTCCAGGCCGGCGATCGGGTGATGGCCTTCCATCACATCCCCTGTGGGCGTTGTTTTTACTGCGAGCGCAAAGTCTTTGCGCAGTGCCCGGTGTACAAGAAGGTCGGCGTGACCGCCGGCTTCGAACCGAGCGGCGGCGGTTTTGCCGAATATGTTCGGGTGATGGATTGGATAGTAGAAAAGGGCGTGGTGCTGATCCCTGATCACGTCTCCTATGAGCAGGCTGCGTTCGTCGAGCCTGTAAACACTTGCCTTAAAGCTGTCGAAAGCATGAACTTGGGGCCGGCTGACACAGTGCTGGTCATAGGCCAGGGTGCAATCGGGATCATTTTAGGCATGCTCGCCCAGCGTACTGGGGCGAGAGTGATCGGCTCAGATTTGTACGCGGAGCGGCTCCGGCTTGCTTCCGAGTTCGGCATTGGCGAGGTGATGGACGCCTCCAAGCAAGAGGTCCTGGCACGGATTCGTGAGCTGACGGAAGGGCGTGGGGCCGATGCGGTGATCCTCGCAGTGGGCGGCAATTCTTTGATCCGCACAGCGATGGATGCGGCCAGACCGGGTGGCCGGGTGCTACTCTTTGCTCAGACCCAACATAGCGAGGCCACTTTCGACCCGGCAGCGGTCTGCGTGGAAGAGAAGACCTTGCTAGGCTCTTACAGCGCTTCTGCGGAACTGCAGGAGGAGTCGGTCGACTTTGTATTCAACAGTGGACTGGACATGAGCCGTCTAATCAGCCATCGCTTCCCGCTGGCTCAGGCAGCTGAGGCGCTTCATCTGGCAGCGAATCCGCAACCCGATTCGCTCAAGATCGTGATCGCGCCCGGTCGCGCCTGGAAGGATGCGAGATGACGACAGATACCATGACCGCGGCCGTACTCTACGGTCGTGAGGACGTCAAGATCGAGCGCGTCCCAGTGCCGAAACTGGGCGAGGGCGAGGTTCTGGTCAAAGTGGAAGTCGCGCTGACCTGCGGCACAGATCTCAAGGTATTTCGCCGGGGCTACCATGCACGCATGATCGTTCCGCCCGCTCTGTTTGGGCACGAGCTTGCGGGTGAAGTGGTGGAAATCGGTCCCGGAGTGCAGCGCTTCAGGCCGGGCATGAGAGTAGTCGCAGCGAACTCGGCGCCCTGTGGCGTCTGCTTCTATTGCCGGCATGAGCAGGAGAATCTGTGTGACGACCTGCTGTTCAATAACGGCGCCTATGCGGAATACATCCGCATCCCGCGGCGGATCGTGGAAAAGAACCTGTTGCCGGTTCCGCCAGACGTCGGATTAGCGGCTGCAGCCATGGTGGAGCCGCTCGCTTGTGTGTTGCTGGGGCTGAATGAGACGCATGCGCGGCCGGGCGACAACGTGGCAGTGATCGGGGCAGGTCCGATAGGTCTGATGTTCATGCAAGTGGCCAAAGCCAAAGGCTGCCGCGTGATCGCGGTAGTGAAACGCGAGGAGCAAATCGAAACGGCTCGCCAGTTTGGCGCAGAGGAGGTGGTCGCGACCTCACTTTGGGATGCAGCCGGGGCCGTGCGCGGTCTGACCGAGGCAAAACGTGGAGCCGACGTCGTGGTCGAAGCGGTAGGACGTCCCGAGGCGTGGCAGCAGGCGATCGAAATGGTACGCAAGGGAGGCACAGTCAATTTCTTCGGCGGCTGCGCCCATGGAACCAAGGTGGAATTGGATACCAACCGGATCCACTACAGTGGCTTGCGCATGCTGGCAACGTTCCACCACACACCAGCCGCAGTGAGGGAGGCGCTGGCGCTCATTTCGGAAAACCGAGTTTGCACGCTGGATTACATCACCGGGCAGGCACCGCTTTCGAACCTGGTCAGTGTTCTGCAACAGATGATGCACGGCGGCAACGACATCAAGACAGCGATTATCCCGGGAGCGTGACGCCGGCGATGGCAGCACCTTCCCAGCGAGAATTTGCAACCGCAGGCCCGACCCACGCGAGGACCGCAGGCGAGAGATGGGCTGCTTTGCCAGCGGCCTACGCGATTCCGGATGTTGCCCCCTCGATCAGTGAATCACAGCGCTACTGCCGGGCCCTAGCGCAGACACACTATGAGAATTTCTCGGTCGCTTCCTGGTTCCTGCCGAAACACCTGAAACAGCATTTCTACAATGTGTATGCATATTGTCGGATCTCAGATGATCTGGGCGATGAGACCGGCAATCCTGAGCATTCGCTGGCCTTGCTGGATGAATGGGAGCACGAGCTCAACGAGTGTTATGAAGGCGAGCCTCGTCACCCGGTGTTGGTGGCGCTTCGTCAGACCGTGCGCGAACTGGAGGTTCCGAAAGGGCCGTTCGCGGACCTGCTCACGGCTTTTCGGCGGGATCAGTCTGTTAAGCGCTACCAGACCTTTCAAGACCTGCTCGGATACTGCCGGTACTCGGCGAATCCGGTTGGACGCCTGGTCCTGTACGTCTGCGGTTATCGAGATGCCGAGCGTCAACAGCTTTCCGATTCGACCTGCACGGCGTTGCAGTTGGCCAACTTCTGGCAGGATGTGGCGGTAGATTACGCGAAGGGGCGAATCTACATACCGCTGGAAGACATGAATCGCTTTGGTGTGGATGAGGCGGTGCTTGCATCTGGCCGAGCGACCTCGAAGTTCCTAGAGCTGATGCGCTTCGAAGTTGAGCGGGCTCGAGAGTGGTTCGGGAGGGGTCTGCCGCTGGTAAGAAAGGTAGAGGAAGCACTGGCTATCGACATTGAGCTTTTTTCCCGCGGCGGGCTGGAGATCCTGAACGTGATAGAAGGCCAAGGGTTCGACGTCTTGAGCAAGCGGCCGGCAATATCCAAGGGCAGGAAGCTCTTGCTTGTGCTGCGAGCTGCGAGAGAAAAGCTCTTTTAGGATGCCGCCGCAATCAACATCACAGGTGCAACTCACGCACGCTTATGCGGCCTGCCGGGCAGTGGCCCGCTCCGCCGCCAAGAACTTCTACTATTCGTTCCTTGCCCTGCCGCAGGAGAAGCGCAACGCACTCTGTGCAGTCTATGCCTTTATGCGGCACGCGGACGACCTGAGCGACGACCCGTCCTTAGCTGGCAGCGAAACTCGCCTTGCTAAGCTTGACGCATGGCTCCAACAAGCCCTGCGGACGTGTGATGGGGCGACGACAGACGATGCCGTCCTGATGGCGCTGGCAGATACCCAGCAACGCTTCAAGATTCCAGTGGCTTTGTTCGAAAAGCTGGTGCGCGGTACGGCGATGGATGCCAAGGTGCCTTCTCCCGCCGTGGCTGGCCCGAGTGACCCTTTGGTTCTTTATCGGACTTTTGCAGAGCTCTACGACTACTGCTATCACGTCGCCTCGGTAGTCGGCCTGGTTTGCATACGTATTTTTGGCTACCACGATGCGGCAGCAGAAGCTTTGGCGGAGCAGTGCGGAGTGGCGTTCCAGCTGACTAACATTCTGCGCGATGTGAAGGAGGACGCAGGTCTGGGACGAATCTATGTTCCGGCAGAAGATATGGAGCGCTTTGGCGTTTCGGCGAGACAACTCGCCGGCTGCAATTCCGGAAACGGCTTTCAGCCCGTCTCATTGAAGCCACTGTTCAAGTTTGAGGCACAGCGTGCGCGCGAGTTCTATGCTGCGGGAGAGAAACTGATTCCACTGATCGATGCAGATAGCCGCCCAGCCCTCTGGGTGCTTCTCGAGATCTATCAACGACTCCTGAAGCGCATTACCGAACGTGATTACGATGTGTTTAGCGAGCGCGTGACGCTGGGAACGCCCGAAAAACTTTGGGTGCTCTCTCGCGGGCTGCTGCGCCGCCTTGCGCAATGAGGCAGCCCATCACGATACGGACGGTGGCCGTGATTGGCGGTGGCCTGGCGGGGTTGAGTGCGGCCTGCACTCTGGCTGAAGCCGGTCTTCGCGTGACGTTATTCGAGCGGCGGCCATTTCTGGGCGGGCGCGCGTCTTCTTACCAGCTTCCAGGAACAGGCGAGGTGGTTGATAACTGCCAGCACGTGCTGCTTGGTTGCTGCACTAACCTGATCGACTTCTACCAGCGCCTAGGCGTGGAGTCACAAATTCAATGGTTCAACAGACTGACTTTTATTGAGCCAGGTGGGAGGCGGTCAGAGCTGGCTCCGAGCCGGCTGCCGGCTCCTCTGCATAATGCTCCAGCATTTCTCTCGGCGCACTTCCTGGATTTGGCTGACAAAGATGCCGTAGGCAGGGCGCTCCTGTACCTGGCGGCGTGCGAGTTGCCGGAATCCGGCGAGAGCTTCCGTTCCTGGCTGGAGCGACATTGGCAGACGCCAAGGGCGATTGAGCGGCTTTGGAAACCTGTCCTAGTGAGTGCGCTGAATGAGGATCTGGAACGTATGTCGGTGCGCCATGCAGCGCAAGTATTTCGCGAGTCTTTCTTGAAGTCGGCCGAGGCGGGAAGAATGGGCGTGCCCAGGGTTCCGCTGAGTGACCTTTATGGCGTGGCGGGAGATTACATCCGCAAGCGGGGCGGACGCGTGGCGCTTCGCGCTGGAGTAGAGGGCATCATGCCTGCATCAGAATGTGTGCAGGTCAGAGGCGCTGGGAGCGGCCAATTTGACGCAGTGATCCTGGCAGTTCCGTTTGAAGACCTGGGAGATGTTCTTCCACAAGACTCAGTAGGCGACCCGTTGAAGGCCATGCTCGGACGCTTTGAACATTCGCCGATCACAGGCATCCACCTTTGGTTTGACCGGCCAGTGACGGATTTGCCACACGCAGTGCTGCTGGACCGCACGATCCAGTGGATGTTCAACAAATCGCTGCTACAAGGGCGAAACTCTAAGGACGGAAGTGGAAGTTATCTCGAACTGGTCGTCAGCAGCTCCAGGAGCCTGGTAAATCGCGGCCGGCAGGAGATCATCGACCTGGCGCTGAGCGAGCTTCGCGAGTTCTTTCCCGATGTGGCTCAGGCTAAACTAACGAAGGCAACCGTCGTAAAAGAGGTCCATGCCACCTACTCGGCCAAACCCCTTAGCGACCGCGACAGGCCCACAAATGAGACAGTGTGGCCTCGGGTCTTTCTGGCTGGTGATTGGACCACGACCGGCTGGCCTGCGACCATGGAAGGCGCAATCCGCAGCGGATACCTGGCTGCTGAAGCAGTGATGAAGGCGGCTGGCTCGTTTCGCAAGGTGTTGGTTCCGGACCTGGCTCCGCGAGGCCTTATGCGGCTGTTTGAGTTAGTTTGAGCCGCAGAGTGCTTAAGTTCTTGCGAGAAGAGCCACTCCGCAGCAGACAAGCACCGCAGCCGCCCAGCGACGCCGGTCAACGTTTTCCTTGAGGAAGACCTTGGCCGCGAGCGCATTGGTCACAAAAGTCAGCGAAGCCGCTGCCGGAACCACCAAGCTCACATCCGCCCAAGAGAGAGCAAAGAGCAGTGCAAAGAATGCCAAGGCCATGAAAAAGACTGCGATCCAGATCCTTCCGCTCATAGACATGCGACGGATGACCGTTCCCAGGCCCTGCTGGCGCATGATCTCACCCGGGTCACCGATGTGCTTCATGGCGCGAGACATCAGGCAATCGCCGGTGGTGCCCGCCGCGACCAGGAAAGCTATGGAGAGCCAGGTGTAGAGCGGAGATTGCATCAGCTGTTGCCCTCTGATGCCGCGCTTAGGGCGGGCGAGAAAACCTTCGCAGGCGCTTCTTCATGGTCTTTGGTCAGGTGCGGGCTGCGGGCAACGACACCCACTCCAGCGCTAACTAGCAGAATCCCGAGCCAGCGCACGACGGTCACATTCTCGCCCAGGAAGAGCTGAGAGAGTAGAGCAATCAGCACATAGCCGAACGATGTGGCCGGAACCACGAAGGTCAGGTCCGCCCAGGAGAGCGCAGAGGCATAAGAAACGAAATATCCGAGCAAAAAAAGAATGCCCAACGATACCCAGGGATTGAACACAGCCGGGATCAACTGGAGTCCATGGGAGAGCGAAACGGCGCCGATGCCTTTCATCCCGCGGGAGAGAAGAATATCGCCCACCGAACTGAATACCACCATGCCGGCCAAGACCAAGAAATGGCGGGGTTTCACGTTTCTCCTAAGCTTGAACAGCGCCTGTCTGCGCTGGAGATGACACCGCTTCATGCCGGCGGTTGGCGACGTATTTCTTGCGCTGTGCGCGCAGCTTCATGAATGACCTGGCTTCGTTGTAAAGCCTTTTGCGCTCTGTGTTGTTGAAGACGGCCTTGCGCACGATGCGGAAGACGGCTTTTGGCCGGAAGTAGTACTCATCGTAGAAGCGGTGGACCGCTTCGAGCGCTTCTTCGCGGGGCAAGCCGGGATACTCGATCTGTGCTAATTGATGGCCGCCCTCATCCACCATGCTTTGCTCGTTTACGATAAATCCGTTCTTCTTGGCGAAATCCCACAGTTCTGTGCCGGGGTAGGCGTGAGCAAGCGAGACCTGGATCGTTTCAACGTCGAGCTCCTTGGCAAAGTTGATGGTCTGCCGGATGGTCTCTCGCGTCTCGCCGGGCAATCCGATGATGAAATCCCCGTGCACGACGAGCCCGAGTTTCTTCGTGTCGCGGGTAAAGTCGCGAGCGCGCTCAATAGTAGCGCCCTTCTTGATGTTCTTGAGAATCTGTGGGTTGCCTGATTCGTAGCCGACGATCAACAGGCGGCAGCCGGCTTCCCGCTGAGCCTTTAAGGTCTCATAGTCTGTGGTCACGCGCGAGGTGCTGGACCAGATCATTTTCAGCGGCTTGAGCTTGGAGCAAAGCTCAATGGTTCGCGCCTTTTGGATGTTAAAAGTATCGTCATCGAAGAAGACTTCCTTGAGGTCCGGCCAGTATTCCTTGACCTTGGCCATCTCGCGAGCCACCCGTTCGCTGGAGCGCTTGCGCCAGGGATGTCCGCTCAGCAGCTGAGGCCACAGGCAAAATGTGCACTGCGCCGGGCAGCCACGTGTGGTGTAAAAAGAGAGATAGGGATAGAGCAGAAACGGAACATTGTAGCGGCGCACGTCCAGATCGCGCTTGTAGACATCAACCACGTCAGGCAAGGCATCGAGGTCGGTTACGTCCGGGCGGTCCGGATTATGCACGACCTTGCCGTTCCTCAAATAAGAGATGCCGAGGATGTCTTCCAGCGGTTTGCCATTGGCAAATTCCACCGTAGCGTAGTCGAATTCACGGCGCACAATGAAATCGATCGCCGCGCAATCGCGCAGGCTCTGCTCCGGGAGCGTGGTGACGTGGGGGCCCACGAAGCAAATCTTGAGCTTGGGGTGGACCTCTTTCATGCGCATCGCCATAGCGCAGTCACCCTTGAAGCCAGGCGTGCTGGTAAAGAGGACCAGGAACTCGTAATCCTTTGTGATTTCAATGGTTTCCTGGGCTGAGACGTGGTGCGGTGGGCCATCGAGGAGACGGGAGCCTTCCAGCATGCCAGCCGGGTAAGCCAGCCAGACTGGGTACCAGTAAGATTCGATCTCCCGCGTGGCCGGCCAGCGCGAGCTGGCTCCACCATCAAAATTCTCGAAGGAGGGCGGATTAAGGAACAGCGTTTTTAAGGGCATAGCTCTAAATCATTCATTCTAACATTCTTATCGTAGGAACCCGGTCCGCCTTTACAAAAAAGGACAAAAAGAGGAATCCCACGCGTCAACCCGTCGCTCACTTGCTTCCTAAAGCCCAGCCTTGCAGTTGATTGGTCTGGCGCAGCAACTCCATTTGCGCCTTATCTAGCGCGAATCCGGCCTGAAGGAATGCGAAATACGTCTCTTGTTCGCTGACAAGCACTGCCTGTTCATCTTTAACACTGGCCTGGCCCGACTGCACGTGCGCCTGCGCCGTCTCCACATCGGCCCGCGCCAGTTCATATTGCAGTCGTGCGACCTCTTTCTGCGCCGTCAACTGACGTACCGCTCTCTGCAGACGCAGGGTTTCGTTGCCTACCTGGTTCTTTACGCCTTCAGCTTGTTTCTTGGCGATCACGGCTTCGGCGTCGGCAGCAGCTGCGTGGGAACGCTGCGAGAAGTTGAGGAATGGGAACCTGATGTCCACACCGATCAGGGCGTTATTGCGCTGAAACTTCACAAAGTACTGATCGTAGTTGTTGGCTTTGCTGAATAATCCGTATTGCGCGACTAGATCTATCATCGGATAGTTGCGATGTTCGCCCCTGGCGCGCAACTCCTTGGCTGCCGCGCTTTCATCGGCCTGCTTCACCGCCGGATTCAAGGCGAGTGCGTGGCCGGCGAAGTCATCCTGCTGGCTGACCGGAGGAAATTTCGGGATGGACTCTGCCGAGGTGACGATGGAGGCGGCCGGGAGCCCGGTAAGCTGACTCAGGCGCGTTCGCAGCAGCTCAGCCGTTCCTTCCATCTCCGCGATGCTGGCGCGTGTCTTTGCGGTCGACAGCCGGGCGCGGGTCAACTCGACCCCGTTATCCACGCCCTCGCCCACTCGCTGGGATGTTACCTGCTCTGCTTTGACCGCAGCCGTTTCCTGATCGTGCAGAACCGTGAGCATCGAGGTAGCAGCGTCTAATTCGGCGTAGTCGAGCGCCGCTTCCAGCACGACTTCGTTCTTCTTGTCCTCGGCCGAGAAATTGCTCGCGTTCAAGTCGCGCTCGGCGGCATGGATGAAATCCCGCTGCGCCAGGTTGAACAGGAATTGTTGTGAATTAACGTTCACGATGGCAGGGGCTGATCCTTCAATGCTCAGGGGGAAACCATAGGTGTACGCCAATCCTGAGCCCAGGGTGACCTGTGGGAGAAAGAGATTGCGCGCCTCCTCCAGGCTCTTCTGCGCTCGCACCTGCTCAGCCGAAGCGATGGCGGCGGTTCCGCTGTGCTGTAGCGCCAGCTGAACTATGTGGCGAAAGCCGACCTCTTCCGACCGCAGAGGGTGGCATAAGGCCAAAGAGAACAGTGTTGCGGACAAGAGTCTGTGGCACCTTGTGGAGAAGAGACATGTTTTCATTTCGTCACCTGAGGCAAAAATTCTTGAAGCGCAGGATTGGAGTATAGCAACTGGCGATGGTGCTTGGGCGCAGCGGCCATTCGCTGACGGCGGCTATCAGGCGAGCGGAATATCCAGGTCTGGCGACGGCTTGGGAGAAAGGGAGTCTTCTTCTCTGGCGAGCGGAACGCCCCAGTCAAACTCGGGTTCAGTACACTCGATGCCGATCTGATTCTGGCGAGCGCTGCCGGCGTCTCCTACCCAGACAACGCGAAACTTGGCGCGCAAACCACGGCGCTCCACCCAGATCAGCTCGCCAACCTGCCAATCCGACTGCAACTGGACGCGCGCGCCCTTGGAAGTAAGGTCGAGGGTGACGCCGGTGGTCGGAGCCGGCGGTTTGGAGTGTGAGGCCCGCTCCATATTGATAGGCATGGCGATAGGCGCGCGTTTTTCTCTGCGTTTGCTGGTCAATTTCTTGTGCATTGCCCGCACCCTGTTCGAAGCTGCACGGGACGCGTCAGGCCTTCGCCGCACGTTTGGCTTCGACTGGTTCGAGGTCCTTCGTATCGACTACTTCATATTTCACGTTGCTCTTTCCGTGGCCCTTGACGAAATACATTAAGTCATCGGCTTTCTGGATCATCTCCTCTGCACTGCCCAGCACTGCCTGGTGAAAGACGACCACACCAATGCTGAATGTGATCGGCAGGCCGTTCTCTTTCATAGCAAGGTCCAACTTAGAATGTACCTTGCTGATAACGCTCCGAGCCGCCTCTGGGCCGGTGTCGGGCAGGATTATGGCAAACTCATCTCCACCCAGCCGGCAGACGAAGTCGGCCAAACGAAGATTGCGTGCCATAACCGTGGCAGCGGTAGTGAGGACTGAATCACCAACCTGGTGGCCAAAGTTGTCGTTGACTTCCTTGAAATTATCCAGATCGATGTAGGCCAGCGTGAACGAGCGCGTGTGGCGATGGGCACGATTACGCTCGCGCTGCAGGACCTCGTAGAAGGCTCGGCGATTGTAGACGCCGGTAAGAGGATCGATGCGCGCCAGCTGCTTCTCGCGGTTCAGGCTCAGGCGGAGTTCCAGTTGTGCTTGCACCTGCCGGCCAAGGGCGAGAAGGGCTTCTTCCTGGCTCGAGCTCAGTTCGCGCGGCACACGATCGAGCACGCATATGGTCCCCAGGGCGTGCTTGCCGTCCGAAGTGAAGACAGGAGCCGCTGCGTAAAAGCGAATCTTGTGCTCGCCGGCTACCAGCGGGCTCTGAGCGAAACGCTTGTCCTTGACTGTATCTTCAACCACGAACAACTGCGGCTGTTGAATGGCGTGGGTGCAGAAGGAGATATCACGTTCAGTCTCGTTGATATCCAAACCGACCTTGGACTTGAACCATTGTCGATTACTGTCGACCAGGCTGATGAGCGCAATGGGCGCTTCGCAGGCGTGCGAGGCCAGCGCGGTCAGATCATCAAAGGATTTTTCGGGCTCTGTGTCAAGGATTTCGTAGGCCTGGAGCGCAGCCAAGCGCTCAGCTTCATTAGGCGGCTTTTGGCTCATGGAGTCGCGAGGATTCTACCATAAGAATTCTTGCACTTCGCTGGCCACTTTTCACGGTCTTGGCGCGCCAGCCCAGACGCCGGAAACGCTATGAATACATTGAATCTTCAAGCAGAAATTTCAACAGTGATGTCATTGGAGAGATTGCTCTGGTGCAGCCAATTGCACTGAATATGCAATTTGTGGCAGCCTAAAGATTGATTGAACTTAGGCCGTCGATGTTTTTGGGCGCAAATTGGAGCATCGCTGATAATCTTGGTCTCTGGCCATGAGTGACCGGGAGATGAGGGACAAGACTGTTGAACGCCGCAAGGCACCTCGTTTTTCCATGCGCCTGCCGGTGTTTGTGAACTCTTGTGCCGGTGAGCGCTGCGATATGAGTACGATTAGCCGTGATGTGAGCAGCAACGGAATCTACTTTTATATGGATTCCGCGATCGAGGAGGGAGCCGCTTTGGCGTTTACGCTCAGTCTTCCTCCCGATGACGTTCTCAGGGTACCCATCCGCGTCAACTATAACGGCAGAGCGGTCCGCGTGAGGCGATTGAGCAACAATACCTATGGCGTCGCCGCCACTATGGAATCGTCGGGCTTTGTCGGTGAAGCCTAACCGCGAAATCAGCCTGTAGGCCTACATGTTGGGCGTGAGGTGTGTGCGACGGCTCTGCGGAACGCCGATTTGGTATTGACGAATCTTGTAAAGCAGGGCCTTATAACTGATGTTCAGCAGGCGCGCGGCTTCTTTGCGGTTCCAGGAAGTCTGTTCCAGTGCCTTGGAGATGGCCTGAATCTCGGCTTCGTCCTTGACTCCGCGAACGATTGATTTCAATCCAGCCGGCGCGGGGTGTTGGCCGCTGGCCGCATTCTCCGGTTGGGCGTGGCTGGCGGCCCCAGTACGCAACTCATGCAGTGCCCAGGCCTCATCTCCCAGGATCAGGAATCGCTTGACGAAGTTCGAAAGTTCACGAAGATTTCCTGGCCAGGAGTAGCGCTGGCATTCCTGCAGTACCTGTGGGGAAAGATTGAGCGGCGCACGCGCATAACTCTCGGCGAAGCGGTTCATGAAGTGTTTCAACAGGATCGGGATCTCGTCCCTGCGTTCACGCAGAGGCGGAATGCTGATAGTGAACGCGTTCAGCCGGTAATACAGGTCTTCGCGCAGCTGTTTATCGGCGATCGCCCTCTGCACGTCTATATTGGTCGCCGCCAGGATACGCACATTCACCTTGATCGTGGAGCGGCCTCCCAGGCGCGAGAACTCCTGGTCCTGGAGAACATGAAGCAGCTTGGCCTGCAGGCCGGGAGGCATCTCTCCGATTTCATCGAGCAAGATCGTGCCCTTGTCGGCCAGCTCGAACTTGCCGGGCTTGCTGCGGCTGGCCCCCGTGAATGCTCCGCTTTCATAGCCAAAGAGCTCACTTTCGAGCAGATCGGCCGGTAACGCTGCGCAGTTCACTTTGTGCAGCGGGCGTGTTGCGCGC
>Ga0187777_10000185_pt1 | contig 47473 bp, 36 predicted proteins | sample 1015_Q2_SP5_10_M_FD_132416 | JGI IMG/M metagenome (GOLD analysis project Ga0187777, IMG submission 132416) | Tropical peat soil microbial communities from peatlands in Department of Meta, Colombia - 1015_Q2_SP5_10_MG | ecosystem: Environmental > Terrestrial > Soil > Wetlands > Peat | place... | reverse complement strand
GAAGGAAGACGCCGTCGGGGTGATTCGGCAGGCCGTCGCGATTCCCGAAGACGCCGATGAGCCGGTCGACCCGGTCGTAGAAGGGAGCGAGGTCCTCGTAGGCGATCGGCCAGTCATCCCCCAGCCCATCGATGCTCCGGCGTCGGAAGTCGTCGGGCCCGAAACGGAGGGAGATGCGTCCCCAGTGGTTCGTGCGCCCGCCGAGCATGCGCGCCCGGAACCAGTCGAACTCCGTGCCCGGCGCGCGGGTGTATGGCTCGCCTTCCAGGGTCCAGCCGCCGAAGCAGGCATCGAACTCGCCGAACTGACGCTCGGGCGTCGCGGCTCCGCGCCGCGGCGACTCGTACGGCCACGTGAGCATCGCTCCATCGCGCGCGCTGTTCCAGGAAGGCCCCGCCTCGAGCATCACCACGCGCGCCCCCGCTCGCGTCAGCTCATAGGCGGCCATCCCCCCGCCGGCACCGCTTCCGACGATGCAGACGTCGTACACATCCCGCCCGCTCGTCACCCCCCGTCACCCCTGTGACCCCCTCCGCCTGACGACTTGTGAGCGACGCCGCTGTCGGAGGGTGCGGCCTCGAGATCCCTCACCCAGATGTTCCGAAAGCGGACAGGGAATTCGTGATCCTGAAGCGAGATCGGGAGCCGGTCGGGTGTGACCCTGTACGGCGGTCGCTTCTGAAATGCGGTCGGACCGGTGAGCGGCACATCATCCTGCACCAGGATCCCGTTGTGAAAGACCGTCACGCGCGCCGGCGCGAGCAGCTTCCCCTGCGCATCGAAGCGAGGCCGATGGAAGGCGATGTCGTAGCTCTGCCACTCCCCCGGCGGGCGGCTGGCGTTGACGAGCGGCGGGTACTGGCCGAAGAGCGCCGCCGCCTGGCCATCCGGATACGTGATGTTCTTGTACGAGTCGAGGACCTGCACCTCGTACAGCCCCATGAGAAAGACACCGCTGTTGCCGCGCTCCTGTCCTTCGCCCGATGCCGGCGCCGGCGTCGCCCACTCCACGTGGAGCTGGCAGTCGCCGAACCCGCGGGCGCTGACGAGCGAGCCCGTGCCGGGGACGACCTCCACGTAGCCGTTCTCGGCCTTCCACCTGGCCGCTCCCCCCTTCTCGTCGCGCCACTGCGCGAGGTCGCGCCCGCCAAAGAGCACGATCGCGTCCGACGGCGCCGGCGCCATCGGCGGAGCGGGCCCGGGATCGACGATCGGCGGCTGCGGGCGGGTCGTGCTGTGGATCGGCCAGGAGATCGTCGGCTGCTGGGCGCTCGCGGTGACCGCGAACACGAGCATGGATATGATCGACAGACGCATCACGGCTCGCTCCCCTCCATCGCCGCCACGAGTCGCGCCGCGGAGCGCCGCTGTTCCGCCCGGTAGAGCAGCACTCCGCAGAGGTTGGCGACGACCACGACGACGATGAGCTTGGCGGCAAACCACCACGGGTTCACGACCTCGACGATCGGCACGGCGGCGAGGGCGACGTAGAGCAGTGTCATGGCAAGCCCCGAGAGCGCCGCACCACGCAACCAGATCGGCGCCCCGGCTCCGGCCCGCGTCAGCGGAAGGAGCGGAAGCATGAACATCACTACGTAAGTGAGCGCGTAGAAGACGCCGGCTGCGTTGTCCAGCACCTGGTACGACTCCTGGCGCCCGACCCCGACGAGGCTCAAGAGGCCGAGAACCAGACAGAGCGCGCCCGCGAAGATGATGGAGTTCACCGGCGTGCGATAGCGTGGGTGCAATCGCGTGAACCAGCTGGGGAGGAGGCCGTCCCAGCCGGCCACCATCGGGAGGCGGGTGGTGCCCGTGAAGACGAGATTCGCGCCCGCCAGCTGGCGGATCAGCATCAGGGCGATGAGCAGCGGGGCCAACGCGGCCGTTGCGCCGAACGAGGCATAGCCGAGGCGAAGCGTCTGCGGGATCGGGCCGACGAGGTCGATCGAATTTCCTTGCACGAACGTCATCACGGCGCTCGTGCCAAGGATGAACATGACGGCAATCACCGGTGTGGCGATGACCACCGATCGGGCGATCGATTGCGCCGGATGCTTGGACTCACCGGCGAGGATGGCGACCCACTCGAACCCGCTCAGCGCGCCCATCCCCATCTTCCCCAGAATGTTGAGGCTCAAGAGTGAGACGGCGGGGACGACGAGTGGGAGCGGATGGTACTCGGTCACGGTCCCCCGAACGAGGGCGACAACCGGCGCCGCGATGAGCGCGGTGAAGACGAGGAGCTGCGCGAGGCCGCCGAGATTGTGCACTCGCTTTCCGACACGGAGGCCGAGCGTCGATACCATCATCATCCCGAGGATCAGGACCACGGTGACGATGGCGTTGTAGGCCCGGCTGCCGATGATATCGGCGCCGCGCGCACCGAACAGGTAAGCGAAGGCGGTCGCTACCGAGAGGGCGAAGGCGGAAAGCAGCACGAGCGTGTACACCCAGAGATTCCAGGCGACCAGGAACCCCCACTGCTCCCCGAGGCAGAGCTTCGTCCACTGATACAGGCCCCCTTCGAGCGGCATCCGTCGATTGAGGTGAATGACGACCGCTGCTTGGGGGAGGTAGAAGAGAGCGATAGCGAGCAGCCAGAAAACGACTTGCGATGAGCCGAGCTTCGCCGCCGCGCCGACCCAGGTCGCCCCTACCACATAGAGGACCTGCGTGAGGACCAGGTCCGCCGTTCCGAGCTCTTTGCGCAGCGATGCGCTGTGCTGCTCGACCGCGGCGACCGATCGGTCGGCGCGTGACTCGACGGCTGTGGGGGCGCCCATAGGGGCGGAAGCTTGACATCGCGCAACAGATATCGCCACTCATCGCGGGCCTCTTTCGGGAATTCGATGCTCATCCGTCGCCGCTTCGAGTGGAATCGTGAGCTGTTCTTCGTCCTCGCCCTCGTCGTCATCGGGTCGGTGATGCGATGGGTCTGGCCGGGGGACATGGAGTGGAAGGGAGACGAGCAGTGGATGTATCGGCATGCAAGAGACGCCGCCGCAACCGGCGCATTCCCGCCAGTCGGGATGATGAGTGGTGGAGGTGTCGTGAATCCCGGGCTCGCCCTCTGGATCTTCGCGTTGGTTGCACGGGTGGCGCACGACCCAATCGCGATGGTTCGTTTCGTCCAGGGGCTCAACATCGCGGCCATTTGGGCCTTCCTCCTCTGCTACTGCCTCCACTTCGAGCCCCAAGCGCGCCGGCCGTGGCTGTGGGGGATCGGCTTCGGGAGCGTCTCCTGCCTCCCGGTCGTGCTGTCACGAAAGCTCTGGGCCCAGTGCCTGCTCCCACCATTCGGCTTTCTCGTCTTTCTCGGTCACCTGCATCGGCGCGCGGGATGGGGCGCATTCCTCTGGGGATTCGCATCGGCCTTGCTCTGCCAGATCCACATGAGCGGGTTCTTCTTCAGCGCCGGACTCTTGCTCTGGACGCTCTGGCGCGATCGAGCGACCGGCATACTGCGCGACACGCGCTGGATGTACGTCCTTGCCGGCGGCGTCGTGGGAGGTGTCGGGCTCATACCCTGGCTCCATGCGCTTCCCGGCGGTCAGCCCCACACCAGCGTGGCGCAGATCTTCACGCTGAGATTCTACTGGCTCTGGCTCGCACTGGCCTGGGGGATCGACATCCAGCATTCGATGGCGCACTCGTTCTGGACGGGCTTCTTGCGGGAGCCGCTGCTGGCCGGCTACCCGACCTGGCTCATGCTCGCCGCCCACATCTTCCTCCTGGCTTGCGGGCTGCGCGCCCTCTACCTGGTCGTGCGGTCGCCGATGCCTGACGACGACGCCCGGTTCTACGTGCGCGCGGCTGCCATCGGGATGGGCGTGCTGATCACCCTGTCGGGGGTGGTCATCCCGGAGCACTACCTGATCGTGCTCTTCCCGCTGGCCTTCGTGTGGGCCGCCTCCATCTACCGGGGACGCCCACGGCTTCTTGCGGCGATCGCCGTGGCGCAGCTCCTCGTGACGGCCACCTTCCTCGTACACATCCACCGCTTCGGCGGCGCGACCCAAAGTGGGCCGGTGTTCGAGCGCTTCGCCCGCCCGACGGCGACGGACGAGTATGGAGCGACCTATCGGTCTCAGGGGTCGACCTGGTGCCAGGCCGACGGCTGTCCCTAACGCGCAGATCTTTGTCGCGCGACCGGTGCCCCGGCGGGTCCATCGGCATAGGATTCGAGAGGCAGGGGAGCGTGCGATGACTCGACTTAGGGCCCAGTGTTTGCTCGGCGGCTTCACCGCGGCCGTCCTGTTGTCCGGCACGGCCGCCGCCCAGGCGCACCACCGACCGAACCCGGCCCCGCACCCCCCGCCCGCAGCCATGCGCGAGCTCACCGCCGATGAGCAGGTGAAGCACGCGCTCAACCGACTCACTTTCGGGCCCCGCCCGGGCGATGTCGCCGCGGTCACGGCGATGGGCGTCGATGCGTGGATCGCCCGCCAGCTCCACCCCGAGAGCATTCCCGACTCACTCGCCGATCGGATACTCGGCACCTTCGACTCCCAGCGGCGGAGCGTGCGCGACCTCATGGACTCGATGCCGTCGCGCGATGAGTTCGTGCGCGCCTCTCGCAGGGCGCACGGCGTGAGCGACACCGCGCAGTTCACCCTCCCGGCCGATGACAGCCTCCGCTACGTGCTCATTTACCGCCGGGCGGACCAGCTGGCGAACGAGATCCTCCCGGCGAAGCTGCTCCGCGCCGAGCTGAGTGAGCGACAGCTGCTCGAGGTGATGGTCCAGTTCTGGGAGAACCACTTCTATCTCTTCAGCGGACGCCTGCCGAGCCGCTACTCACTCCTCGAGTACGAGCGCGACGTCATCCGTCCGCACGCGCTCGGACGCTTTCGCGACCTCCTGGGCGCAGTGGCGAAGAGCCGCGATATGCTCTTCTACCTGGATAATTGGCAGAGCTCCGCCGACGGCGATCACATCTCGCTCACCGAGTTCGAGTCGCAACAGGGCAACGCCAGCCACCGCCTGGCGAAGCGGAAACGGCCGAGTGGACTCAACGAGAACTATGCGCGTGAGCTGCTCGAGCTGCACACGATGGGGGTGAATGGCGGCTACACGCAGGCCGATGTCGTGAACGTGGCTCGCGCCTTCACCGGGTGGACGGTGCAGGATCCGGCGCGCGGGAACGAGTTCGACTTTCTGCCGGAGCGCCACGATGCCGATCCCAAGCTCGTGCTCGGAACGGCGCTCCCCGCGGGGCGCGGGATCGAGGATGGCGAGCAGGTGCTCGACATCTTGGCTCGCCATCCATCGACGGCGACCTTCATCTCGACGAAGCTGGTACGCCAGTTCGTCTCCGACTCGGCTCCGCCGGCACTGGTGGCCCGGACGGCGGAAACGTACCGGCGCACCGACGGCGACATCCGCGAGTGCCTGCGGACGATCTTCACATCACCCGAGTTCTTTTCGCGGGCTGCGTACAGACACAAGGTGAAGCCGCCGCTCGAGCTGGTGCTGAGTCTGCGGCGGGTGGTGAGCGCCTTCCCCGACACCACGCTGCGCACATCGCAAGTCATCGCCCACCTCGGCGAGCCGCTCTTCGGTCGCGTGTCGCCGGACGGGTATCCGACCGACGCCGCGGCCTGGCTCAACACCGGCGCCGTGCTCAATCGCATCAATCTCGGCATCACCGCCATCGGCGGCGCGGTTCCCGGCGCGTCGATCGAACGCTGGCCGCTGGCGGTCGGACTCCTCGGCCAGCCGCTGGACGTACAGGTGGATGGGGTGATCGCTTCGATCCTTGAGGGGGAGGCGTCTGCCGACACACGGCACATCCTGATCGCGGGGGAGAACCCGCTCGTGCCGAGCCCGCAGGGGGGGATGGCCACCCCCGCGCCCGCTCCCGGAGGCCGGCCAAGCCTGCCCATGCTCGTCGGGTTGGCGCTCGGCGCCCCCGAATTCCAGTGGCGCTGATCGCTCGTTAGGCTCTGGCCGCGCTTCGGGGTGCGGACGGGGTCCCGACCGGCCGACCGGCGCCCGCCGGTGGTCACTGGCGATGCACGCCCTGGCGCATTAAGCTCCCCTCTCCACTCAAATCCGCCCCGCCCAAGTCACATGTCCACGGTGTACGACGTCGCCCTCATCGGCGCCGGCCACAACGCGCTTGTCGCCGCCGCTTACCTGGCCCGCGCCGGCAAGCGCGTGGTCGTCCTCGAGCGCCGGGACGTGATCGGAGGAGCCTGTGTCACGGAGGAGGTCTGGCCCGGCTTCAAGGTGTCCACCGCCTCCTACGTCAACAGCCTCCTCCGTCCCGAGATCATCCGCGACTTGGACCTCAAGCGCTTCGGCTTCGAGATGTTGCCGCGGAACCCGTCGTCGTTCTCCCCGTTCGCCGATGGCCGTTCGCTCATGCTGGGGCCGGACAAGGAGATGACTCGGCGCGAGATCAGCAAGTTCTCGGCGAAGGACGCGGAGGCGCTGCCCAAGTACGAGGCGATGCTCGAGCGGGTGGCCAATTTTCTCGAGCCGACACTTCTTCAGACGCCGCCGTCGCCCTGGTCGTTCCGCCCGACGAACCTCATGCGCCTGGGGAAGCTCGGCCTCGACTTCGCACGGCTTGGTCCGGACGGTGCGCGGGCGATCGAGATCCTCACCGGTGCGGCCCGCCCCATTCTCGACCGGTGGTTCGAGTCGGAGCAGCTCAAGGTCACGCTTGCCACCGACGCCGTGATCGGTGCCATGGCCGCTCCCTCAATGCCGGGAACCGCGTACGTGCTCTTCCACCACGTGATGGGGGAGTGCAACGGCGTCCGCGGGGTGTGGGGATACGTGCGCGGCGGGATGGGGGGCATCAGCAACGCGATCGCCGGCGCGGCGAAGGAGAGAGGCGCCGAGATCCGCACCAACGCCGACGTGGCGCGCATCGTCGTCAAGAATGGACGGGCGGTGGCGCTCGTACTCGCCGACGGTACGGAGGTCCAGGCGCGACAGATCGCGTCAGGCGCCGATGCGACCGTGACTTTCCTACGCCTCCTCGAGCCGAGTGAGCTTCCGGCGGACTTCGTCGCGGCGGTGAAGGGGATCGACTACAGCAGCGCGAGCCTCAAGATCAACGTCGCCTTGAGCGAGCTTCCCGACTTCACGGCAATGCCCGGCACGACCGCGGGTCCGCAGCACCGGGGGACGATCCACATCTGCCCATCGCTCGACTACATCGAGGAAGCGTTCGACGACGCCAAATACGGCCGGCCGGCGCGCAACCCGATCCTCGAGTGCACGATCCCGTCGGTGCTCGACAACACCGTGGCCCCGCCCGGCAAGCACCTGATGTCGATGTTCATCCAGTACTTCCCCTATCATGTGAAGGACGGCGACCACGACGTCGCTCGCGAGAAGTTCGCGGACCGGTGTTTCGACATTCTCACTGAGTACGCACCCAACTTCCGTCGCTCGGTGATCGATCGGCAGGTGCTCGCGCCGCGCGACATCGAGCGCCGGTACGGTCTCACCGGCGGCAACATCATGCAGGGGTCGATGTCCTTGAGCAGCCTCGCCTTCATGCGTCCCGTTCCGGGATACGCTGACTATCGCACGCCCATTCGTGGCCTCTATCTGTGCGGCGCGGCGACCCACCCTGGAGGCGGCGTCATGGGCGCCTGCGGGTACAACGCGGCGCGCGAGATGCTGCGCGACGCCTGACCCCATGACGCTGGAACGCACCCTCAATCGGGACTTCTACCTCTCGCCGGAGATCTTCGCGCGGGAGCGGGAGCGCATCTTCGCCCGAGAGTGGGTGCTCGTCGCGCGCGACGAGCAGGTGCCGTCGCCCGGCGACTACCTCGTCGTCGACGTGGCGGGGGAGAGCATCCTGCTCGTGCGCGGCCGCGACGCTGCGCTGCGCGGCTTCTTCAACGTCTGCCGGCACCGCGGCTCGCAGCTCGTTCTCGACGACGCGGATGCGACCCGGTCCAGCGATGGCACTCCGTGCGGCTCGTTCGGGAGCGGGATCAAGTGCCCCTACCACGCCTGGACCTACACGCTCGAGGGGACGCTCCGTACGGCTCCCTTCCTCGAGGAAGACGTCGACATTCGGAAGGCCGACCTCGGCCTCCACGAGGTGTCGGTGGATACGTGGGGTGGGTTCGTCTTCGTCCGGTTGGCCGGTGAGGGCGACGCCCGAACGCTCCACGCGCAGCTCGGCGACGCCGCCGAACGAGTGAGGCGCTATCCGCTCGCGGAGCTCCGCACCGGGAGACAGTTCGTGTACGAGGTCGAGGCCAACTGGAAGGTGATCCTCGAGAACTACAACGAGTGCTATCACTGTGGCCCGGTACATCCGGAGCTCTGCCGGGTGGTGCCGGCATTCCGGACTCAAGGTGGCGGCGAGCTCGATTGGGAGCGCGGCATCCCCCACCGCGACGGAGCGTGGACCTTCACCGCGAGCGGCACCAGCGAGCGCGCTCCCTTCGATGGCCTCGATGAGGACGAGAGGGTGCGCCACAAGGGAGAGCTGATCTATCCGAACTTCATGCTCAGCCTCTCCGCCGAGCACGTGACGGCATACCGCGTCCGGCCGCGCTCACCCTCGCACACGACCATCGTTTGCGACCTGCTCTTCCACCCGTCGGAGATGGCGAAGCCACGCTTCGATCCCGCCGATGCGGCGGACTTCTGGGACCTGGTGAATCGTCAGGACTGGAAGATCTGCGAGGGGGTGCAGCGCGGGATGCAGTCGAGGGTCTTCAAGCACGGATACTATGCGCCGATGGAGAGCGCGAGCCTGGACATCCGGCGCTACATCGGAGACCGCTTGGGAGTGGACCCGCTGGCGCCGCGCGTCGAATGAGCCGCACCGAGTACGAGTGCATCGTCCTCGGACTCGGTGCGATCGGTAGCGGCGCCGCCTACTGGCTGTCCCGCCGGGCCGGAGCGGCCGTTCTCGGGCTCGAGCAATTCGAGCTGGGACACGAGCGCGGAGAGTCCGAGGACCACTCGCGGATCATCCGGCTCTCCTACCACACGCCGCACTACGTCGAGCTGGCGAAGCTCGCCTACGATGCGTGGGACGGATTGGAATCCGAGGCCGGCGAGCGCGTGGTACTGGTGACCGGCGGCGTCGACCTCGCGCCCGCCGGCGCGGCGATCCCGATCGACTCCTACACGGCGAGCATGCGCGCCGCCGGCGTGCCCTTCGAGATGCTGGACGCCGACGAGATCATGCGGCGCTGGGCTCCGTTCCGCCTGACGAGCGATGTGATCGGGCTGTTCCAGGAGCGCAGCGGAATAGCCATGGCCTCGCGGGCCAACGCGGCGCACCGGCGCATGGCGCTGGAGCATGGCGCCACGCTGCGGGCGAATGCCCCCGTGACGGCGATCGTCGCGGGCGACGGCGAGGTCACCGTCGTCGCCGGCGGCGTCACCTACCGTACGGGGACACTCGTCATCGCCGCCGGGCCGTGGACGAACGGGGCGCTCGGGCATCTGGGGATCGCACTCCCGCTCGAAGTCACGCAGGAGCAGGTGACGTACTTCGATTCGCCCCGCCGCGCCGACTTCGCGCCGGATCGATTTCCGATCTGGATCTGGATGGACGACCCCTGTTTCTACGGCTTCCCGGTGTTCGGGGAGAACGGCCCCAAGGTGGCCCAGGACGCCGGGGGAAAGCCTGTCACGGCGGAGACGCGCACGTTCGAGCCGGACCCGGAGAACTTCGCGCGGGTAGAGGCGTTCGTTCGCACACACCTGCCGACGGCGCTCGGTCCGGTGATCCGCACGACGACCTGTCTCTACACCCTCACCCCCGACCGTGACTTCGTCGTCGGAGCAGTTCCCGAGCACGAGAACGTCTTCGTGGCGGTAGGTGCGGGGCACGCCTTCAAGTTTTCCTCGCAGCTGGGGCGCATCCTTTCCGAGCTGGCGCTGGATGGTCGGACCGGTATCGACCTCGCGCCCTTCGCCATCGATCGCGCGGTGATGACGATGGCCAACCCGCCACGGCACTACATGACATGAGCGGCGACAACAGAGGACACGACCCGATCGGAACGCGCCGCAGCGCGGCGGACGCGATCGAAGCGACCCTCGACGCATCGGCGCAGAGTGTGATGGCACCCGGCGCGCCGCCGGCGATCGCCACGCCCTCGCTCACGCGCACGATGGGGTTCACCGATCTGGTGCTCTTCTACGTCATCACGGGGTTCTCCCTGCGCTGGATCGCGCAGGCAGCGGCGGCCGGCCCGAGCGCGGTCGTCGTCTGGATCATCGCCTGCCTGACCTTCTACATCCCGCACGTCTTCTGCGTGCTCGAGCTGTCGGCGCGCTACCCGGAGGAGGGAGGCGCGTACGTGTGGGCCAAACGGGCCTTTGGTGGATACGCGGGGTTCATCACGGCGTGGACCTACTGGTGCTCGAACCTTCCCTACTTCCCGGCGCTCCTGTACTTCGGCGCTGCCAGCGCCGTGATCATCGGCGGTCCGCACTGGCAGCACCTGTCCACCGATCCCACGTACTACCTCGCCTTCTCCCTCGTCGGCATCGGCATCGCGGCCTGGTGCAACATCGTCGGCCTCAACATCGGAAAGTGGCTGCACAACGTGGCCGCCGTCGGGCTCTGGATACCGACGCTCATCCTCATCGGCGTAGGCGTCTTCTGGCGCATTCGCCTCGGCCCGGTCAACTCCTTCACCTGGTCGACGATGGTGCCGAGTACACACCTGCGCGACCTCATCTTCTGGTCGACGGTCGCTTTCTCGCTGAGCGGACTGGAGAGCGCCTCGATGCTCGGCGACGAGATCGTCGAGCCGCGGAAGAACATCCCGCGCGCGCTCCTCGTTGCCGGCATTCTCATAACGGGTCTGTACATGGCGTCCACGGTCGCCGTTCTCTTCGTGTTGCCGGCGGCCCAGGTGTCGACGCTCGATGGCGTGATCCGCGCGATCGTCGCCGGATCCCAGGCGTTCGGACTCGGCGCCCTCGCACTCGTCGCGGCGGTCCTGATCACGGTGAGCGTCGTCGGAGGCACCGGGGCCTGGTTCGCGGCTGCCGGGCGGCTGCCATTCGTCGCCGGTCTCGACCGCTACCTCCCCGCCTCGTTCGCCAAGCTGCACCCGAAGTGGAAGACGCCGCACATCGCTCTGCTGGCGCAGGGGGTGCTGGCGGTCCTCTTCATCTTCCTCGGTCAGGCAGGGACGAGCGTGAAGGGGGCCTATGATGTCCTGGTGGGGATGTCGATCATCGCGTACTTCATCCCCTACCTGTTCATGTTTGCGGCGCTGATCGTTCTGCAGAAGGAGCCGGCCGGGCCGGAGGTGAGCCGAGTTCCTGGCGGGAGACCGGTCGCGGTGGCGATGGGCGCCCTCGGCTTCCTGACCACGGCGGCCTCGATGTTTCTCGCCTGTGTCCCCTCGCCTGACGATCCCAGTCCGACGCTGGCGGTGGCCAAGGTCGTCGGGAGCTCGGTGGCTCTCGTCCTCATCGGCACGGCCGTCTACGGCGTGGCGAAGGTACGGATGGCTCGCCCGGCCGCTGTTCCCGACACCGTCGCGCAATGACGGTGCTGCATCGGCTTGTACCGCTGCTGGCGGTGGCCGGCCTCGCCACAGTGCCTTCGGGCTGCGGGTCGAGCGCCGCGCACACGTTGGCCTCCCCCGCGCCGTCCACTGCCGGCGCGCCAGCGAACCAGCGGTCGCTGGCGCGGGCCGAGTCCGTCTACCAGGCGATGCGCTACTTCGTCGATCAGGCGGACGTGACGCGCGCCACCGCACGGAAAGCCAATGAGGCGGGGCTGACACCGGTGGAGCTCGATCGCCACGCCGCACAGGCGCGCGACACGCTCATGCGCCTGCTCGCCGCGGTGGACACGGCGGCGTTGGGCGCCGAAGACCGGCGCGCGGTGGCCACCATGCGCGTGGACGTTTCGCCGGAGCTGTACGAGGCGACCGACTCCGCTGCCGCAAGGATACCGGATTGTACGTCGCGCACGACGGCCCCCACCGACTCAGCGCTCGAACGCGCGCTCACCCAGCGGATGCTCCGCTGTTACTCCTCCGTCGTCCACCACATCGTCATCGATGGCCAGATCCTCGACCGCCTCACGATCCTCGACATGCTCGAGCACGAGAGCGATCCGAAACGGCGGGAGGAGATCTTTCGGGCTCTCGGGCAGCTCTGGCAGACGATCAATGGTGATGGTGGCGCGGATAGCCCGTACCGACGGCGTCAACGCCTCAACGCCCCAGCCTGGGCGGATGGGCACTCGCCGGCCGATTCGAACGCGATCGTGCTCGGGGTGCGGCCCGAGGTGATGCAGCGCTGGCTCACCGACGTGCTCGAGACCTGGCGGGCCAACACGCCCGATTCGTTGATCGAGCCGTGGGACTACTACTACGTCACCGGCCGCGCCAGCCGGGTGCTCAGCCCGCGCGTCACGAGCCTCCTCGGCATCGACACAATGTACTACAAGTCGTTAGGCGCCGACATCGGGTTGCTCGGGGTCCACTTCGATCTCGCCCTCCACGCGGGGAAGACGCCGGTGGCCGAGACCGGATTCGGCGCGCGGCCACGGTGCGTGAACGGCAAGCCGGTCGATGGGCAACCCTGGGTCTTCGCCACCTACCAGACGGTCACGCTCGACAACCTGGACGAGCTGATGCACGAAACCGGTCACGCGATTCACATCGCGTCCATCTGCACGCGCCCCGCCTTCGCCGACTGGCCGGACAACACCTCGTACACGGAGGCGCTGGCGGAGCTGATCGCCGAAGATGTGAACGAGCCGACATGGCAGCGTCACTGGCTCGGCGACTCCCTTCCGACGCGCGATGCGCTCGAGTACAAGTACTCCGGCGCGATAATGGACATCGCTTGGGCGCTCTTCGAGGTGCGGGTATATGGAGATCCGACGCTCGACCCCAACGTGGTGTGGGGCGACATCACCGAGCGCTACCTGCACATTCGCCGGCACCCGGAGTTGAGCTGGTGGGCGGCCCGAGCGCAGCTCATCGATGCGCCCGGCTACCTGATGAACTACGCCATCGGCGCGATCATCGTGGCCGACCTGCGCGCCCGAATGCGCCAGTTGCGCCCGATGAAGGTGGACGGTGATCCGGGGTGGTACGACTGGATCTGGCCGCAGCTCTATCGGTGGGGACTCGAGAAATCGTCACAGCAGGTAATCGAGGACTTCCTCGGACGGCCACTTTCACCGGACGCGCTGCTGGCGGACATCCGGCGCATGGGAGCGGCATCGGCCGCGACCCGATGACGGGCGACACGATGCTCCGCCGGTGCCGGTGGCCGAGCACGCCGCTCGACATCGAATATCACGACACCGAATGGGGCGTGCCGGTCCACGACGACCGGCTGCTCTTCGAGATGCTGACGCTCGAGGGCGCGCAGGCGGGTCTGAGCTGGTCGACGATTCTCCGCAAGCGCCCGAACTACCGGCGGGCGTTCGCCAACTTCGAGGTGGAGAGGGTCGCGCGGTTCACTCGTGTCCGCGTCAGGCAGCTCCTGGCTGACCCGGGGATCGTGCGGCACAGGCAGAAGATCGAGTCCACGATCAGCAACGCGCGCGCACTGCTCCGGCTGCAGGAAGAGGTGGGATCCTTCGACCACTATGTGTGGGGATTCGTCGACGGAAAGCCGCGGCAGAACGCCTGGCGCAGCCTGCGCCAGCTCCCGGCGCGCACCGCGGAGTCGGATGCGCTGAGCCGCGATCTGAAAAAGCGCGGCCTCACCTTCGTCGGCTCGACGATCTGCTATGCCTTCATGCAAGCCGTGGGGATGGTCAACGACCACACGGTCGGCTGCTTCCGTCGGCCCGAAGTGATGACGATGCGATGAACGCTAGCGAGTCGCTCGTCCCGCGACGGGCTCGTCGCTCGCCGCCGCAGCAGGGAGTGTCACTTTCCGCTGAAGCGATCGAGCGCCGCGCGTTCGTCATCCGTCAGGCTCCCGACGCCACTCGCGCGTATCTTGTCGAGTAGCCGATCGACCTCGCTGCGGTTGATCTCGTGGAGCTGATCCCGACGGATCGAGGACCAGCGGGCGACATCCTCCTTCTGGGAGACTGTTCGGCGAAGGGCGTCTCCCACTCGAGCCGCCGACCCCCGTGAAGGAGCCCTCCGCTCGACCAGGTAGAGATAGATGGCACCGCCGACGAATCCACCGAGGTGAGCGAAATGCGCGATCCCCGGCTGAAATCCGGAGTTCCAACCGCCGTAGAGCGCCAGCACAGTCATGATCAGCACGAACAGGCGCGCCTCGATCGGCAGAACGCCGTACAGGTAGATCTTGTCGTGCGGCCAGAAGTGCGCGTACGCGTAGAGCACCCCGTACACGGCGCCCGACGCGCCGACGATCACAGCGCTTGGTGTGAAGAGGCTCAGGGCGGCACCGGCCAGGCCGCTCACCGTGTACATAGTGAAGAAGCGCGTGCCGCCGAGCCGCTCCTCCACCCGCGGGCCGAAGAACCAGAGAGCCAGCATGTTGAAGAAGATGTGCCCGATCGACCCGTGCACGTACATGTACGTGAAGGGCGTCCATGGGTGCGTGAGGACCGTGTCCGGCTGGAACGCCAGGAGGATCCGCAGCTCCGGATTGGCGGCCGTCAGAAGAAAGACGGCGACGTTCGCCACGAGGAGGCGCACCACCCACGGGGTCATCCCCGATACGGTAGACTGCGCCCGGCCCTCTGGCCAGTGCCGACGAGTGTGGCCGAGTCCGCAGGTGCCGCGCTCCGCGGGTGACCGGGCGCCCGATCCGCCCGTCCCTCGACTGTGACCTCCGCACCCGCGCCGCGCGCCGCGCGCCTCGCCCTCATCGTCATGTGCGGCGGAGCCGTCGCCGTCGTCCTGGCCGCGGCCACATTCCGTGCGTTCGAGCTCGATCGGTTCTTCATCCCGAAGGAGCTCGTGCTTCACCTCACCGCCGTCACCGCGGTGCTCCTGCTCCTGACCGATCGGCGCTCGCTGTCGCTGAACCGATCGGACACCTTCTTCGCCGCGTTCCTGGCGCTGAGCGCTCTGTCGGCGGTCCTCGCGTCGAACCACTGGCTCGCCGCGCGCTCCCTCGCCCTGAGCACGTCGCTCTTCGCCATCTACTGGTCGGCGCGCGCCCTGGCGGAGGCATCGATCGCTCGGACGCTCGTCGCGTGGGTGGCGACCGCCATCGTGATCGCCGCCGTCACCTCTCTTCTTCAGGCGTACGGCGTCGAGAGCGACATCTTCAGCACCAACCGATCGCCGGGCGGGACATTCGGCAACCGCAATTTCGTGGCGCACCTCGCGGCGATCGGCGTCCCGATTCTGGTCTGGTTCGCTCTCACTTCACGGCGCGCCATCGGTGTGACGCTCGCGCTCCTCGGTCTCATCCTGGTAGTGGCCGCGCTGGTGCTGTCTCGCAGCCGCGCGGCATGGATCGCCGCAGCCAGCGCGGTGGTCGTCGGGGGGGTGATGGCGTGGCGGAGCCACACGCTTGCGTGGAATCGAGAGATCGCCTTCCGCAGCGCTCTCCTTGCCGCTGCGACAGGTCTGGCGGTCAGCGCTGCCCTCGTTCTTCCGAACACCCTCGAGTGGAAGAGCGACTCTCCATACCTCGATTCGGTGACCCACGTCATGAGCTACCGCGAGGGGAGCGGGCGTGGGCGGCTGATTCAGTATCGGAACACGATGGGGATCGCCGTAGACTATCCGCTCCTCGGCGTGGGGCCGGGCAACTGGCCCGTCTACTACCCGAGGTTCGCCGCTCGCGACGACCCGTCGCTCGATCCGGACGACGGGATGACGTCGAATCCGTGGCCGAGCAGCGACTGGATGGCCGTCATCGCCGAGCGCGGCTTCCCAGCGGCGCTCTGCTTGGCGGTGGCTGTGCTCGGATTGCTCGTCGTCTCGGCGCACCGCGTACGCACCGCTGCCGACTCCGCCGAAGGCCTGACTGCGCTCGCTTTCGTGTCGACGCTCACCGCCACGCTCGTGTGCGGCGCGTTCGACGCGGTGATGCTCCTCCCGGCGCCGGCGCTCCTGGTGGGGGCCCTCCTCGGCGCCCTGAGCACCCCCTCGCGCGCACGCCTAACGATCGAGCTGTCCCCGGCGCGGCGCCGCCTCCTCTCGGCGGCGATTGCCGTGCTCGGAACCTTGGCCGTCGGTCGGAGCGCGCTGCAGGTCGTGGCGATGGCCCTCGCCGGCGACTCCGCCACGGCCCGGGCGCTCGAGGTGGCCACCAGTCTCGACCCGGGGAGCTATCGCATTCAGCTCCGGTTGGCGCGTGACTACGTCGACCGCGGGTCTTGCGATCGTGCGAAGCCGCACGCACTCGCGGCACGCGCGCGGTTCCCTGAGGCCGCCGAGCCCCGCCGCCTTCTCGCCGCCTGCGGCGTCCGCGCGCGAGGGCGCCCGTAGCGCACCTTCACGCCCCGGGTGTCGGCGGCGCGTCGGAGAGATGCTCCTGCACGATCAGCCATTTGCCATGCCGCCGCTCGAAGACGGCGGTCCACGCGCCCCCAACCACGTGCGGCGCCCCTGCCGGCGTGTGGTGGGGAATGCGGTAGGTCGCGGTGACCGCCGCCGCGTCGGGTCCCAGCACGGTCACCTCCATATCCTCCCACTCCCAGGTGGGGTTCCGCATGTTCTGTCCTACGCGCTCCCAGAATCCGCGGATGCTCTGCTCGAGGGCCGATCGCGTGGTGGTCACTCGACCGACGCTCGCGGAGACGACGGGGCCGCTGTCCGGGTACAGGCTCATCAGGCGGTTCACCACGTCCCCCTTGCTCAGGTCACAGGCATCGACGAGAGTGCGCTTGACGTCGGCCGCCACCCGGTCGCGCTCGGCGGTGGACATGGCGGGGCGTTCGCACGACGCGAGCGTTGCGACGAGGAGAAGAAGTGGCGCGGCAGAGCGGATCCACATGGTGCGAAGGAGTTGGGGGTGGCGATGACCTCCCAGTGGTACACCCGAGGGGTGCTCGCCGGTAAGTGCCGAACGCGGCGCCTTGCCGTCGACGCCCTCCGGGCAACGCGAAGCGCGCGCGACAGTCGGTGGTTGGTAAAGAAAAGGGTGCCTCGACGCTCTCGCGCTCCACGTGTGCGAGACCTACATTGTGCCCGACGAGGCGCCCAGCTGAGCGCCCCGTCGGGAGCTTTTGTGTCGGGGGCGGTGTCGCCGGCAGTGGACGCCGCTCGTCACCAGTTGAGGACAGGCATTAAGCGTTCTTCTGCTCAATCGCCGGGTAACTCCCTGGCCCGACACCTGCTTAGCCGGGTACGGGCGCATCGCTCCACGCTACAGTTGTTTGCAGCGCCGGTGAGCTCTCAGGGGCGGGACGCGGTGACGCTCGAGTGGTTTCAGTTGGCCGCGACATCGAAGTAAGGAGGGACCGTGCGCACGATGAGGAAGTTCGCCCTCGTTTCCACTGCCACGATCGTAGCGGCCTGCAGTCGAGGCGCTGACCCAGCGCCAACGGGATTGAACGACGACCTGAGGAAGGACCTCGATCGCGCGGCTGCTCCGGTGAGCGATCTCGCATCGCTTCGGTACTCGCCCCACTTCCTGAGCGCCGATGAGATCCTGCCAAAGACAGCGCCCGAGAAGATGAAGGTCGCGCGCCATCGTGGATTGACGCATGCCGCCCCGATCCCAACCACGCAACAGCTCGCGTCAGTTTCTCCGCAGCCGGTCGCTCAGGCCGATCCGGGACCTTCGGTGGTTCGCATCGGCGGCTCCGAGCCGGACAACATCGGCGCGCAAAGTCCGACCCCCGGTCCCCTTCCGAGTCCAGACCCAGCCCCGGCGGCTGGGGGACGTGGGAGCTCCCCTGAGGGAGGGCATGGGTCAGGCATCGGCGGCGATGGTCCGGTAATTCGTGGCGGATGGCCCGGCGATGACCATTGTGCTGGAATGGGACCCGGCACCGGGATCGCCGTCAACACGATATTCCCGGGCGTTCCGATGGGTGGCATGGGCGGTGGAGCGGTGATGGCCCCGCGCGGCGTCGGTGGTTCCTTCGGAGGGCACAGCCTCGGTGGCGGAGGGCACGTCCACTAGCACCCGCGACACGCCGCTCCAAGAAAGCAGAAACGCGCGCCTCGGCATTCCGGGGCGCGCGTTCTCGTTTGCTAGGCCTCCCTCGTGTCGTGGAATCCAGTCCCGACGCTCTGCCGGGCGTCCTAGCCGCCGCCTCCCATCACACCGAGGCTGAAGGTCCAGTACTGGAAGCTTCGCGCGCCCCCACCCAGGTAGTTCCCGCCGCTGAGCGGGTAGTTGTACGTCACGCTCAGGTGGAGATACCGCGTCGCCGATGACGGGAGGAGAATGCCGACCTGGGGCGAGAACCCGAAGTGCCAGTTGTTGGCGTGAGAGCTGTACAGGCCGACATCGAGCAGCTGCTTCATGTAGTACGCGTTGATCCCTGTTCCGGCGTAGATGCGCGCGTGGCCCGGGCTGCCGCCGTAGAGATGAACGGTGGCGCCACCCGAGAAGCTGTTGATGTTCCGGTACTGCGTCCCGGTGATGGCGCCGTTAGGAAGGGTGAAGGTGCCGGACTCCTTGTGATAGAACTCGTTCCAGCTCACCTGGAGCCCGATCGAGAAGTGCGAGCTGCTCAGCCGCCGGCCCTCGAACGACGCACCCACCCAGCTGAAGTTGTCGATGTAGCTCTTGGTGTTGCCGGTGGGCAGCCCCGTGCTGTAGGCGATGCCGGCCAGCGTGTTCTGAGCCGCGGCAGCGCAGAGCGGAGCGACCGTGCTCGAGATGAGGACGGCTGCAACAATGCCGATCTTCATGGAGTACTGCTCCTCGTCAGGCGTGGCGAACGGGATGGGGAAGGTCGGTGCGAGGCTCGCGGCGATCGCCGCGTCTCTCACGGAGCCGTTGAGCCGGCTCCGCCGCTACCGGTGGGGGGTTGGGTAGGTGCGGCCCGGGACCCCGTCAAGTTAATGATGACCGCATTCGCAATCACACTGTTGGGCACAATGATCAGGCGCTGGTCCCCCGCCCGAAGAACGGTGTAGCCGAGGGTAAGGGACTCGATGCGCGCCGTCTCCAACCCCTTCGGAGTGGTGAGCTGGATTTCATCGCCGAGCCGGAATGGATGGTAGAGGAGGAGGGCGATGCCGGAGATGAGATTGCCGAGGGTGCTCTGCGCGGCCAGGCCAACGATCACCGAGACGACGCTCACCCCGGCCAGGAGCGCCGTGCCGAGGGACTGGAGCGCCGGAACGAGGTGCGCGTACAGGATGCCGGCGATCAGGAAGATGAAGACCTGCGCCAGTTGAGAGACGAACTTGACCGCCGTCACGTTTTCGAGGCGATTCCGGCCGCGGGCGACCGCCCGGTCGGCCAGAGTGCTGACGAGGCGCGAGATGAGACCGGCGACGAGGACGAAGAGCGCGGCGTAGACGAGCGCGCCGGGGAGCGTCCGCGCGTCGAAGAAGTCCGCCAGCGTGTGATCGAGGAAGCGCACCCCAGCCCCTACGGCTAGATCAGGCGATGCACCCAGCGCGAAAACCGGCGACGCCCGGCGCTGGGGCGCGGCAGCACCTGTTCGAGCTCATCCACCGAGTTCACCCAGGTCATCGAGCCCGCGAGGAAGAGGAAGTCGAGGAGTCCGCAGACGCCCGCGTCTCCCGCGACTACGGTGATCACCTCGCCGTTCTGCGCGAGCGAGCGATCGTCCATGTTGATCGAGCCGCCGGTGAGGTACACAATCTGGCGGGAGCGCGAGTGCGCCGGCAGGCCATCGAGCTCGCCCCAGAGCGGCGCGAGCAGCTCGGGCGCGATCGCCCCGCCGGCGCTTCCTCGAGCCGATCGCGCGCTCTGCTCGGCCCGCGAGCGTAGATAGTCGTACACGATCCGGTCCCACGCCGGCTGCTCGAGGATCTCCTGCAACGCCTCCGCGGTGGAGAAGAACTGGCTCTTCAGGTGCAGCTTGGGGTGCAGCGTGTCGGGTGCCGCATCGCGCAGGGGAGCGGGGACATCGAGCCGGTCGAGCACCGAATCGGGGTTCTCGAGGACGTCGTACACCGATTTGGGGAAGGGGAGAACATCGCGGATGAAGGAGTTGCGGCGCAGCGCCTCCCCCGTCTCGCGCATTCGCGCGGCGAAGTCACCGGTGGCGACGTTCGCCGTGTACAGACCGGTGCGCACCTGCCCGCCGACCGCGTTGATCGGTGCCCGCAGAATGTCCTGCAGACGAAGCAGCGACGCGAACACCTCGTACTCGAGGGCGAGCGGCATCCAGCTCATGTTCTCGACCGGCATGTTGGCCGGGCTCGGTGCCATCGCCAGCACCTGACAGCCACGGAGCGCGCTCCCCACGAGCATGCTCGCCCAATAGAAGGCGCTCCACTGCGGGTCGGCAGCGAGGATTCGGCACCCCTGAGGCATAAGATTGTAGAGCGCCGCTTTGACCGCGCTCGCGTGCTTGTCGGCGTAACCCACCCCATTCTCAGCCACGAGCAGGTTCCCCGACCACCCTTCGCGGGCCAGCTCCGTCACCCTGGCGTCGTAGTCGGGTGCCAGAGGCTCGGCACGCAGTTGCCGCGGGATCTCGCTAAGGCGAAATCCCTGCGACGTCAGAAGCTCACGCACCGACGCCTTGAGTCGTACGACGGCCGGGCCGCGGACGAAGAGGCTGCGATCTTCCCATCCCGATTGTTCGTACAAGGAGCCGACGCCCTCGCCCGTGAAGAGCGCGCCCCCCCGCCCCGGGTCGCGCTCCGTCGCGTCGTAGAGCACGATCTTGCGGTGGTCGCGCATCCAATCGTCGGAGAAGAAGAGCGTGAGGTCCCCGGCGAAGAAGCGGCCCGCGTACGACGGGTCGCCCGGATGCGTGATGCTCACGTGCACGCTCAGCAGGTTGGAGAGCCAATCCTGTCCTCTCTCGTCCGCGAGAGCGGTCAGACGCGCTGAACCCGCCACTGCCGCCCGCAGCTCTTCCTGCGCGGAGCGGACGGCGTCCTCCATATCCCGCGCGTTGGGGGGGAGGCGCAGCTCGTAGCGGAGCGGGTCCTGAAGCAGCGCCATCCACATGTGCGTATCGCGATCGTCGTAGTACCACTCGTCGAGACACAGGATGAACACCGGGATCTTTCCCGTGCTGTCGAACTCGCGCGCGCGGGCCGCCAGGGCGCCGAGGTACGCCAGCACGCCCTCGTGGCTCACGGCATCGGGATCGCCGGCTTCGTTGAGCCCCGGGAAGTCGTGCACCCAGAGCACGTGATAGTCCTCGGCCGCGTGAATCGTCCGGCGCAGCTCCGGGTTGAACTGCTCGTTCGTGAGATACGTGATCTGGTTGTTGCGAACTAGAGAGGCACCGCTCACGCGCTCGACGAGCGCATCGATTTGGGACTGCGTGTCGTGATCCTCGTCCCGTAACGCCAGCTGGAAGGGGAGCCAGACGTATCGCGTGTCTCCCCAGCGATGGTACGCTGCTTGACCGCCATCTCGAACGGAGGCGAGCACAGTATCAAAGACAGCCACGACCCTCGCTCGGCGCGCCAGGGGCACGTCGGCACTCGTGTCGGCCCAGCGCGCGAACTCGACGGCTGCCCGCCGACAGAGCTCTGCGAGCACGCTCTGCTTCCGGATGCGCGCGAAGTACTTGTTGTACGGAATCACGACCTGATCGAGGAGGATCCGCCGCGCCGCTGTCGGCACCGGGTCGTCGGTGCTGCTCTCTACCGAGTCGGCTCCCAGCGCCTGTGCGAAAGCGTGCGCCATCGCGCGGTGATATCGGGCGACTTCGGCGGTCATGGTCCTCGCCCCGTGCCCGCCCGAGCTATCGCCGTCGACCGCCAGACTCTCCGCCGCAGCGCGAACCTGCTCTTGCCACTTGTCGAGTGTGATGGCGTCCACTGCCGGCGTCGTCAGGGCGTCGATGAGGCGCGCCGAGCGCCGCAGTTCGGCGAGGGAGCTCCGCAGAGCGGCGTCGAGCGCCGTCACGCGAGTGGGCGGGGAGATTCCGAAGATGAGCTCGGGCGGCGGAAAGCCGGTGAGGGAGGCTGTCCTGACCGGAAGCTCGATTGCTCCCGCCGGAAGATGAGCGCCGGCTACGACGTGCGGTGTGAGCGGCGCCGGCTCCGGCGCGGGCGGAAGCTTGTACTCGGTGGTGCGTGGGCGTGTCTTGGCGACCCAGGGCTGGAAGAGAGGAAAGGTCAGCCCAAGACTCATCGAGTGCCGAGCAGGCAGCCACTCGAATCGGAGCTGACCGCCCCGTTGGAATATGCCCCCTCTCCATATCGGGTCGGTGAGGGCGACGAGGAAGTTCGCACGGCCGCTCACGACCGAGTAGTCGATCCCGGCGGCGAGCCGAAAGATGCGGCTGGTAGCCAGCAATCGCGCTCCACCATCGAACGTGCCACCGACGGACCCGAGGTAGCCTTCGGCCGCGACGCCGAGAATGCCGATCACTGGCTTCCGGAAGTCGGTTCCTACTCCGGCAAGGGCACGACCGGCGAATTGCTGGCTCTCGGCGACGCGTTGGATACCGAACATCGCGCCGCCATACGGCCGGAAGGTCTTCGGCTCGCCCATCGAGCGGAGGACCGGATACCGGTCGGTAGTGGTCGAATCCTGCGCCGCGCCCATCGGCGCAAGCGCGGCGAAGGACATCGCGCATGCCGCCGCAACGACAGATCCGGCCCGCGTCAGGCGCGAACGCACGCGGGCGGGCCACCCTCCTCCGCCGAGACCGGGGGCGCTCAGCGCGGCACCTCGCTCATCAGTGCCAGCAGGTTGTGATCGGGGTCCCGAAGGAAGGTCATCCAGAGATCGTGGTCAGGGAGCTTGGCGATGACGTGCGGCGTGTCTTCAAAAGTCGCGCCGCGGTCGCGCAGGGTGGCGTAGGCCCGTTGGATGTCATCGACGATGTAGTAGATGACCGACGAGGCACTGCGCACCTCCGGCTGCTCCGGAACATCGAGCATGAGGCGCACGCCGCCGCAGTCGAAGAAGGCCAGCTGCCCCGCCGTGAAGAGGTAGCGCAAGCCGAGCGTATTGCGGTAGAAACGCACCGCGCGCTCCAAATCGTTCACCGGTATGGCGATCTGCCCGACACGAGAGAGCTGGACGGCCACCGGCGGTGCAGTCACGAAATCGGATCGCTCAGCTAGTGATTGGCGGAGAGGAGCTCGACCGTCGACTTGAACGTCTGCTCGATCGGCGTCCCTTCCGATTCGTTCATCCGCTCCTGAATCTCCGTTCGCTGCGATGACTGCGAGCCGAGGAAGACGCCTTGATCGCTGAGGAAGTGCACCCCGGTGCTCGTGCCACCGCCGGTCACGTACAGCGGCTGTCCGGCCTCGCTCCCCTTTCCTTGGTGGGCGATCGTGCTCGCCAACTCGACGCGCCAGGCGTGGCGGCCGGCGATCGTCGTGTCGCCGGTCACGCGGTATGTCGTGACGGTGGTCGTGGTGATCTCGTACTTGCCTCCCGTTCGCCGCGCGATGGAAGTGTCCGCCCAGGTGACGCCCTTGGCGAGCGCAGGCACCCTCACCGGTACGAGGAAGCGGCTGTACGCCGAGTACAACTGCGTGATGGCCGGGTTGGTGTCGCCTCGTGCCGGAGCGAAGGCGTAGACGCGCCCTTGTGGCGACATCGTGCCGTCGAGCTTCCGGCCACGGTAGACGGCAAGGTCGGGTGGTGGCGCGTCGAGGTTGGAAGTGACCGCCACCGAATCCACCGTGAACGACAGCTTGAGGGTGTCGCGAGCGACGGGCGTGATCGTCAGTGCCACCCACTGGTTGGTGGTGACATCGAAGTCGAAGGGGGCGCGACCGCCGCCCATGATCTGCTGGCGGTGCTGAACCGTAGTGACCTTGTACCGCGCCACGCCCGGGGCATAGGCGAAGCTCTTCTGCTGAGCCGCAGCCCATTCAGGGCGGGCGAGGCTCGTCGGCAGCAAGAGGAAGAGCAGAGAAGCGCGCATCGTTATGTCCTCGGAGACGCGCCAGCCGACGTCGAAAGGGCTCAGCGGCGCCTCGTTGGTAGAGAAGGGAAGCGAGGTTGCCACGAGCGGGTGACTCCCCGTCGCGGCATCCTCGCTGAGGGAACGTCAACTATCTAGCGAAATAGGCATCGTCTCGGGGCCGGGCGCAACGGCCTCGCCGCGCCTTTCTCGGGGCGCGTTCCCGACGTCGACAACGGCGGCGCATTAAGGCGGGGAGCTGACGATGCCCGCTCGGCGCCGGTGCGCCGCGCCGGCGCGCTGTGCTGCGCGTGGAAGCCTTTCCGCGCCTGCTGTGCTACCGCATCTCGCTCTGAAGGAGGAGCGTGCGGAAATCTCCTGGGTCCCGCGCCGACTGGCGGGCGAGCGCGCTCCAGGCCTTCCGCGCGCCCTCTCGGTTGCCCAGTCGGAGCTTGGAGACCATCGCCCCTTCGCGAAGGAGGTCCGGCGGGAGCCATCCGTTCCCAGCCACTGCGTCCGGCAGAAGAGAGTCGGCGGCCTGTGAGGCCTCCGCGAAGTCCCAGCCGGCGAGTCCGTGCAGAAAGTGGAGCGATTGCCGAATGGGCGCGGGGGCGTCGTGGGCCGCGGCGTAGGTGAAGAGGCGTCGGTAGAACGACTCATCCACCACCCCCGCCGTGCCGCCATGCAGGTCGCGCTCGACGACCAGCGCGTCGGTCAGCCACCGCCGCCAATCGACCGGCGAGCGTTGCGAGGCGAGCGCCGCCTCGAAGATCCACCGCCGGTGCAACGCCGCCACGACATCCGTCCCGCTCGCTGAGTCCTCGGCCGTCGCCTGCGTGCGAGCGTGGAGCACGGCGCCGGTCGCGAGTGCGCGGAGCCGCGGAATCTCGGGAGCCGCCGTGCGAGTGGCGGTGTCGAAGGGCGATCGCACGTCGTCGAGCGCTCCCAGGGCATCGAAGCGCTCCGCCCGCAGCGAGATGAATCCCGTCGCTGATCGCTTGAAGAAGCGCATGCGCTCGCCCTCGAGGTCGAGGACCGGGATGAAGTCGGAGTTGGCGATCGCGTAGCGGCTGAGGAGCGGCTCGAGGTCGCGCCGGCTGAGGAGCCGCGTCCCCTCGAGCGCTCGCGGCGTGAAGGGGACGAGATGCGTCAGCTCACTCATCACGCCCGGCAGCTGAAAGATCGACCAATCGGGGCGGGGGAGCGTCCGGCTCGGACTCGCCACGATCAGGATGTCCGCGCCCGAGGTCATGAAGACTTCGTACGACGGAAAGTTCTCGTGCACCGCGGCGAGAACGCTCAGCACCAGGCCGTCGCTGATCTCGTACAGGTGCAGCCACTGCCCGAACACGCCGTTCGGCGTGAGATACCGTTTCGCCCGCGCGTAGAACTCCGTGGTGAAGAGCCCCGATACGCCGCTCACCCAGGGGTTCGAGGGTTCGGACAGGATCAGGTCGAACTGTGTGCCGTTGCCGGCGAAGAACGACTTCGCATCCTCGATGGCGAATCGAGCGCGTGGGTCCTGGAAGACGCGGCGATTGGCGGGCAGGAAGAGGCGCGATCCGGCGACCATCTCCGGCTCGATCTCGATTGTCGTCAGGCTCCGGAGAGTGGGACTCGCCAGCAGCATGTGCGAGGAGATCCCCGACCCCTGGCCGATGACGGCGGCGGTGCGGGCGCCGGGCGCGTGGGCGAGCGTGATGAGCGGAAGGATGATCTGCGTCGAGACGTCGTGGGCGAGGTATTCCCGCGGCGCCGACGGACTCCAATGCGTCCAGGTGCTGTCGAGCGAAGCGTCGGGCTTCCCGTTCGTGGCGATCGAGATCGACTTGTCGTAGCGCGACTGGGCGACCGACACCGTCGCCGTGCGCCCGTCCCGGTAGAAGAGGATGCGACGCCCTCCCGCCTCGGGGAGCTTCCCGTATCGGTAGACGCCGCTCGTCAGCACGACCGTGTCGAATCGGTCGAACGCCACCGATGCTGCGACCGCCAGGGCGAGGGCAAGGGCGGCGGCCCACGCGTACCGGAGCTGACTGACTGTCCGAGCGCGCACCCGGAGGAGAAGCACGCCGAGGGCCATGTCGAGCATCGCCCCCTCGATCAGCAGCGTCTTGAGTCCGATCGCCGGGAGGAGCACGAGGCCCGCCAGGACGACGCCGACGATCGACCCCAAGGTGTTCACGCCATAAACCGTGCCGATGCTCCGCTCCCCATGTCCCGACGCGAGCAGCGTGCGCGTAATCAGGGGCAGCGTGATGCCGGCGCAGAACGTGGCCGGGAGCATGATCGTCAGGCAGAGCGCATAGCGCGCCGCCGTGAACAGGACGTAGCCCTGCTCGCTCTGCTCGAGCCCTCCGAGGAGCGACGCGGTCCAGCCGAAGGAGGCGAGATAGGCCGGGATCGTCGCCAACGCCGCCGCGCCCATCACCCACTGGACGATGCCGAGGGCGCGCAACGGATTGCGGAATCCATCGGCGCGTGTCCGCGCCCAGAAGGCGCCGAGGGCAAGGCCGAGGATGAACGCCGAGAGCATCAGCTCGAACGAGTGCGTCGCACTGCCGAGGACGAGCGCGAGCATGCGAATCCAGCTGATTTCGTAGACGAAGGATGCGATCGCGGTGCCGAAGGTGACGACGAGCATCAGCCTCCAGAGCGCGGCCGGCGTGAGCGTGCGGTCGTCGTCCGTGCTCGGCGGCGCGGTCTCCGGCGTCGCATCTCCCTCGGCTCGTCGGTCGTCGCCCGGTGTCGCCTCCTGCTCACGCTGGGCAGGCGACATCCCCCACGCCGCGAGCATCACGACGAGAAAGACGAGGAGATTGAGGACGGCCGCGGTGGTGAGCGTGCCCTCGAGCCCGACCAGGCCGATGAAGACGAAGCCCGTGACGAGCGCGCCGATGGAGGCGCCGAGGCTATTGGTGAAGTAGAGGAGCGCGAGGACGCGCCCCGGCTGATCGGGCGCGAGCCGAAGCGCCCCGGCGCTCATCAGCGGGAATGTCGCACCGAGCAATATCGATTGAGGGAGGATGAGCAGCGCGGCGAGCGTCCACTTCGCGATCGTCACGCCGGCGCCGCCCGCGAGGTGGGGGAAGAGCGAATCGTAGGCGGCGTTGGTGACCGCCAGAAAGGCGGCGTGGAAGCCGAGGGCGATGATCCCGACCGCCAGCTCGACCACCGCGTAGGCGCGAAGCGGGCTCGTTATGCGCGCCGAGCGCCGCCCCACCCAGAGCGCGCCGGCCGACATTCCGCCGAGAAAGATCGTGAGAACGATGATCTGGGCGTACGCCGAATGGCCGACGAAGAGGCCGAGGTACCGGCTCCAGATCGTCTCGTAGATCAGCCCGGCGGCGCCGGAGAGAAAGAAGACGACGAAGAGGAGCCGCAGCGTCAATCTGTCGCTTGCCCGCGGATCGTTCGCCGCGGACATAGCATCGTTGCCCGTCGCCTCTCCCTCGTCACGCTCGACGGAGAGGCGAGCGTGCGCTCTCACGGAGCGTGGCCGATCTGGAACGTGAGCGTCGCCCACTTCGACTCGTAGTCGACCCCTGAGCCGCTGGCCGGCACCATCTTCACGAAGCGCACATACCAGCGGCCGGAGCGGTTGAGCGGAATCGTCGCGATCCCCTGCTTGTCCGTCCTGAGGCGAGTCTCGATCGGCTTCTGCCCGGCGCGCTGGCTCCCGACGATCACTTGCAGCCCCGCCGCAGGCTCGCGGTCCACCAGACACTGTACCCGTAGCTTCCCGCTCCGCTGGCCTTCGTAGGGATTGTCGAGCGCGACGATCTCGGCCGGATAGCCGAGCGGCGTTTTGTAGCCGTCCGACCGGTCATCCCCGATTTGCACGATCGCCTTCGCATTCTTGGAGTAGCGCTCGCGCGCGGCGCGCCCGAGCTCACCGCGAGCGGTGCGCCGGGCGAGGATGTTGTCGATTCCTTCCTCGCGCAGGTACGAATTGAAGGCTCCCCCCGCGAGCTTGATCTCGCGCGGCATCGTGGAGAGGCCGATCACGTAGGTTCCCGACTTTCGTGTCGGCACACGAAAGACGGTGGTGTCCCCGGCGCTGTTCCACTCCATGTTGGGCGGCGGCTGCGTGACGCCATCGGGCCCGACAACGGACAGATTGCTCACGCGGTCACGCGTGACCGAGTTCTCGCTGCGCGTGAAGGTGCCATTGAGGAGCGGCACCCGGAGCGTGTCACCCGGAAAGGCGAAGAAGGTGTCGAGCTTGATGTACAGATCGTGCGCGGCGAGCCTCGCCGCGGACACGAGGAGAAGAGCCGTCGTCAGAAGCAGCGTCCGTCGAATCACCTGTCCCCTCCTGCGCGGGGTTCTGTGATCATGCGCATCCCATGCTTCGGACGAAGGGTAATGAGGGGGTGCAACGCCACCGGGTGCCCGGGGAGAAGCCGGAGGCGCCAGCGGCGGGCCAACGTCGCAAGGAGGAGCACGCCCTCCATCCAGGCAAAGGGCTCCCCGATGCATTGCCGTGGCCCGGCACCGAAGGGGAAGTAGGCCAGCTTCGGCCGTCCGGGCGCTTCCGAAGCGAACCGCCGCGGATCGAATCGGTCGGGCTCCGGCCACCAACGAGCGTCGCGGTGGATGATGTACTGGCTCATCAGAATGATCGCTCGCTCCGGAATCGGCACACCGCCTACCTCGTAGTCCTCCATGGCGCGCCGGCCGATCACCCATGCGGGCGGATAGAGACGCATCGACTCCGCCAACACCATCCGAGTATACGGAAGTCGCGAGGCGTCCTCTGACGTCGGCAGCCTCGGGCCGAGCACGTCGTCGATCTCGCGGTGGAGCTCCATCTCCACGTCCGGATGCTGCGAGAGCAGATACCAAGTCCAGGTGAGCGCGTTGGCGGTCGTCTCGTGCCCCGCAAGGAAGAGCGTCATCGCTTCGTCGCGGAGTTGGGTGTCGGTCATGCGGCCACCGTCGCCCTCCGTGTCGCGAGCCAGGAGCAGCATCGAGAGCAGGTCGCCGCGATCCTCGCTGCTCGCACGCCGCTCGGCGATCATGCGGTAGATGGTCGCGTCCAGCCGCGCGCGGGCGCTTCGGAAGCGTCTGACGCCGGGGAGCGGGAGCTTCTCGAGGTACTCGCTGAACGGATACATCGCGAAGTCAAACATCCGAAACGCGGTGGTCATCGACTCGCCGATCTCGTGCGCCTCCCCCTCGACGTCGGAGCCGAAAAGCGTCTGCGCGACGATCGCCATCGTCAGGTGCATCATCTCCTGGTGGATGTCGGCGACCGCGTTGGGAGCCCACCGTCGCGACGTCCGCTCTCCGAAGGCGACCATGGCATCGGCGTATCCGGCGATCCGCGCTCGATGGAAGGCCGGCTGCATGAGGCGGCGCTGCCGGAGGTGGAGGTCGTCCTCGCTGGTGAGGAGCCCGTCGCCGAGCATCGTCTTGGCGCGCTCGAGCCCTCGCCCCTTGTGGAAGCGCTTGTGATTCGTGATGAGCACGTCGCGCACGTGCTCGGGGTCGGAGAGCAGAACAATCGGCTGACCGCCGAGATCGAGCCGGGCGATGTCCCCCTGCTCCCGCTTCAGCCGCTGGAGGAAGGCGAGCGGGTCGCGCCGGTAGAGGAAGGCGAAGAGGCCGGGGATGCGCCTCGGCGATGGCCGGGCCGCTTGCATTCGATCACACTCTGCCCGGCGGGCGGCGACTCCCGCTCGCGCAGCCGACAGGGTATCTTCGCCGAGGCTCGCCAACCATCCCGAGGATCGTCATGAGCAGACGGGTACAGGGGGCTCTTCTCGCCCTCGGCTGGATATTCTCGATCGCCCTCTTCGCCTTCATGTACGTCACGTACAACGGCACCAAGCTCTCCTATCAGACCAGGTTCCCGGGGATGCCATTTTACGGCGCCATGACCTGGTGGTTCTTCTTCACCATCCCCGTCATCGGCTTCACCTGGGGTTTCTTCACCGACTTGAAGGATAGCGGCATGAACCGCGGTAAGCGCGGTTCTCCCACGAGCCGCTGAGCGCGCACAACCGTTAGGCACTCACGCCAGCGAGGCCGGGGCGTCACGCCGGTGTCGGGACGTCCGACGGCGCGACACGCGTCGCCGCATCGCGATCGATGGCGTAGATGAGGAGTCTCCATCCGAGCAGCTCCGTCTGACCGGAGAGGCGCTCGCCGAGCCTTTCGGCGACACGGATCGAGGCGCGGTTGTCGGGGTGGATGAGTGAGATCACCCGCTCCGGCCCATTGACGGAGAAGGAGTAGTCGAGCGCTCGCCGGGCGCCTTCGGTGGCGAAGCCGCGCCCCCAGTACGAGCGCGCCAGCATCCAGCCGAGCTCGAAGCCGGGCCAGCCATCGGGTCGGAGGAATCCGATACGTCCGATCAGCGCCCCGGTGGCGCGCTCCTCCACGGCCCAGAGGCCGTATCCCCGTAACTGCCAGTGGCCGAGGATCATGGCCACGTGCCTCCACGACTCGATTCGGCTGTAGGGTCCGGTAAGGCTGAGGAAGCGCATGACCTCGGGGTCGCTGCAGATGCGAGCGTAAGGCTCGATGTCTTCGGCGGTGAACATGCGTAGCACGAGCCGCTCGGTCTGGAGAGTCGACTCATAGCGCTTTGGCTGAGCCCGCTCGGGAACCGCCCAGTCGTCTGGCATCTTTACCATTCACTTGCAAGCATGTACTTGCTTTCGCCAAACCCCCGCCTATCATCCGACCCCATGCTGATACGCGATCGGCTGCTCGAGGCAGCCACCAAGGTCTTCGCCTGCACCGGCTACCGTGGCGCGACCACCCGCCGCATCGCCGAAGCCGCGGGCGTGAACGAAGTCACGCTCTTCCGCCATTTCGGATCGAAGGACGCGCTGATCAACCAGGCGCTCGGATGTGCGGGCGACCGCAACCTGTCGCATCTGCCAGCGCACCCGCGGGATCCGGTGGCGGAGCTCACGCGATGGTCCGCCGAGCGATTCCGCAACATGTACGAATCGCGCCAACTCATCCGCAAGGTGATGGGCGAGCTGGCCGAACACCCCGAGATCGCAAGCGTCGTCGCGAAGGCCTGTCCGAGCGATGACTTCAGCGAGCTAAGCGAGTACGTCAGCCACCTGCGACCGCTCCGGTCCACGCACCGCGGCGACGTTCAGGCTGCAAGTCGCATGCTGATGGGCGTTCTCTTTGCCGAGGCGATGTACCGGGACACCATGCCCGAGCTCTTTCACGAGTCCGTGGACGACGCCATCGGAGACTATGTGCGGGTGTTCCTGCGCTCCGTCGGCGTCGAACCGCGGCTGCAGAAAGCGGCCGCGGCCGGCGATTGAAACCGGATGCAGAAATCCTCGTTCGGACTTACTCACAGCTCGGCTCAGGGACCCGCAGCATGATCCATTCACTCGGTGTCAGGCACGCGATCGTCGGATTTGGCATCGCGCTCGCGTTGGTGGGCACACTCGCGGCTCAGACCCCCGTGCGCTCCGCCACCGACCCGATGCACCTCTCGCTCGATGAGGCGTTGGGCATCGCCGACAGCGCGAGTCAATCGATTCTGATCGCGCGCGCCGGCGTGCTGCGCGCCGAGGGGCAGGAGAAGAAGGCCTTCAGTCAGTTCCTCCCTCAGCTGTATGGCTCGCTCTCCTACACGCGGACGCTGCAGTCGCAGTACAGCGGCCTCGGTTCGGTGAAGATCGACTCGTCCGCACTCTGCAGCAATTTCGTGCCGGATACGACGGCGCCACTCGACCAGCGCGTTCGGCTGACGGAGCGCGCCATCGGCTGCTCGTCCGGCAATCCGTTCTCCTCCTTCTCGTCGGTCGGCTTCGGTGCGCCTAACGGCTGGTCGGCCGGCGTCACCTTCACCCAGGTCATCTTCGCGGGTGGCCGGTATACGGGTCAGTACCACTCGGCACAGGCCGGGCGCCGGAGCGCGGAGCTCGGACTGACGGCGACGCAAGCGCAGCTCGTGCTGCAGGTGACGCGCGCCTACTTCGACGCACAGCTGAGCGACAAGCTGGTCGAGATCGCCGAGCAGACGCTCGCCCAGGCCGAGACGACGCTGACGCAGACGAAGCTGGCGCGCGAGGTCGGCAATCAGCCCGAGTTCGATCTCATTCGGGCGCAGGTCACGCGCGACAATCAGGTGCCGGTGGTGGTGCAACGACGGGCCGACCGGGAGCAGGCGTACTATCAACTGCGGACGCTCCTCCGGCTTCCGATGGATCAAGCAGTTCAGCTCACCACGACACTGGACGACACCAGTCGGGGTCAGTCGGTGCGGCTCGCCTCGGTGTTGGCCGAGCCGCTTGACACCGTCATCAGTCGCCGCATCCCCGTTCGCCAGGCGGTGGAGAACCTGACGTCGGGTCAGGAGCAGCTCACCGTGGCGCGGTCGCAGTACTGGCCGGCGATCACCCTCAGCTCGGGTTACGGCGGGGTGTCGTATCCGACGACCGCGTTCCCCACCAACGTCGGGCAGTGGCGGGCGAATTGGACGGTGACCGGTGCGCTATCGATTCCGCTCTTCACCGGCGGGAGCATCCACGCCGATGTCATGCAGGCGCAGGCGAACTTGCAGGAGGCCCAGGCGCGTCTTCGCGCGACGGAGGATCTGGCGCGCATCGACACGCGCGATGCCCTGAACCAGCTCGCCGCGGCCCGCGCGTCATACGCGGCGAGCCAGGGGACGGCGGTGCAGGCCGGGCGCGCCTACTCGATCGCCGAGGTGCGATACAAGGAGGGCATCTCCACCCAAACGGAGCTGCGCGATGCGCGCTTGCAGCTCCAACAGGCGCAGGCGAACCAAGCACAGGCGGCACGCGACGTGCGGGTGGCCCTCGTCCGGGTCGCTCTACTGCCCGAGCTCCCGATCATCGTGAATACGGGCACGACGGCGCCAGGAACTTCCGGCAGCCTGCTCAATCCGACGCCCCAGGCGACGACACCGCCGGCGGTGCTCACACGAACCACACAAGCAGTTGGTCAGCCGGTGCCGGCCGTGCCAGCGGCGCAGATCGGAGTCACACCATGAGTGAAGAGATGAATCGTTCGCCCAAGCGCTGGGTGTGGGCCGTGGTCGTCCTATCGCTGCTCGTCGGCGGTGGATGGATTGCGACGCGGAAGCATCAGGCGCAGGCGCAGAACACGTCGACGACGACGTCCGCGGTGGATGTCGGCCCGGAGAACATCGCCGTGGTCGCGATGGGCGATCTCGAGACGGGACCGCTGCTTTCCGGAACGCTGACGCCGCTCAACTCGGCCTCCGTGCGGGCCGAGGTCGCCGGTCCGATCCTCGCGACCTACGTCGAGAAGGGGCAGTCGGTGACGCGCGGGACGTTGCTGGTGCGGATCGATGACACAGCGATTCGCGAGGCCTTCGAGTCGGCACGCTCCGCCGAGCGCTCGACCAAGCTGGCGCTCGACAATGCCCAGCGAGACATGGAACGGAACGAGCGGCTCGAGGCAGCGGGTGCGATCGCGCCGAGGGATGTCGAGCTGTCACGGAGCACGCTCGCGGCGGCCCAAGCGGCGTACGCCGACGCGCAATCGCGTCTGACATCCGCCCAGAAGATGCTCGACAAGACGCAGGTCCGCTCTCCGCTCACGGGGCTGGTGTCGGAGCGACCGGTGAATGCCGGCGACGTCGTGCAACCGGGGGGCGCGCTGGTGACGGTGGTGGATCCGACGAACATGCGTCTCGAGGGGACAGTGCCCGCCTCACAGATCGCGGCACTGCGCGTCGGCGCACCGGTCCAGTTCAGCGTGAACGGCTATCCGGGCCGCTCCTTCGCCGGGAAGGTCGATCGGATCAATCCGCAGGTAGACCCGAACACGCGTCAGGTGCAGGTCTACGTCTCTCTTCCGAACTCGGGGAGCGCACTCGTCGGCGGCCTCTTTGCGCAAGGACGAGTGGCGACCGAGTCACACCGCGGTCTGCTCGCGCCGACATCGGCGCTGGATGAGCGCGGACTCGCGCCGCAGGTGGTGCGGATCAAGGGAGGGCAGGCAGAGCGGCTCACGGTCCAGGTGGGGATCCGCGACCAACTGTCGGATCGGGTCGAGCTGCTCGCCGGGGTCGCCTCCGGCGACACGGTGCTCCTCGGCTCCGCCCAGGGCGTGTCGCCCGGGACGCCGATCCGCGTCGTGGGCACGGTAGACAAGTAACGGAACCACAGGCGAGCGATGTTCGAACGTTGAGCGCGAACCCACACTCGTAGTCAAACGTCCCATGTTCATCTCCGACTTCGCCATCAGGCGTCCCGTCATCACGATCACGGCCATGATCGCCCTCGTGGCGTTCGGGTTGGCGGCGCTGATCAATCTCAACACCGATGAGTTTCCGGATGTGCAGCAGCCGATCATCGGTGTGACGATCCCGTATCCCGGGGCCTCCCCCTCCGAGGTCGAGCGCGAGATCGTGAAGCCGGTCGAGGATGCCATTTGGGGGATCAGCGGCCTCGATGGCGACAAGTCGTTCTGCTTCGCGATCGATGGTCTCGCGCAGTGCACGATCTTCTTCGACTACGAGAAGCCGATTCAGCAAGCGTCGCAGGACATACGGGACGCGATATCGACGAAGCGCGAAGACCTGCCTCCGGAGATGAAGGAGCCGGTCCTCACCCGATTCGATCCCTCCGATCAGCCGGCCGTGACGCTCGCCCTCACGTCGGCGACGACGCCGGCGACTGCCCTCACGCGGCTGGCCGATCCACCGATCGCGAGCGAGCTGCGCTCGGTGCCCGGCGTGGCGCAGGTGAACGTCGTCGGCGCGATCAAGCGCAACATGGTGGTCGAGCTCCGGCCGTACGACCTCCAATCGGCCAAGCTGAGCGTGGCCGACGTCGTGACGGCCCTCCAGGCGCAGAATCTCGCGGCACCCGTCGGGCGGCTGAACGGTCCCCTGGACGAGAAGCTCATCCGGCTTTCCGGGCGCCTGACGAACGCGCAGGACTTCGCCAACGTCGTGGTGGCCGAGCGGAAAGGACAGCTCATCCGGCTTGGCCAGGTCGCCAACGTCTACGACGGCACCGAGGAGCCGCGCACCCTGGCTCTCCTCAACGGCAAGGAGGCGGTGGGGATCGAGATCCTCAAGTCGAAGGGCTACAGCACGACGCAGGTGAGCGCCCAGCTGCGCCAGCGCATCGAGATGCTCCAGAAGCAGATGCCACCGGGCGTTTCCCTGGCGGTCGTGCAAGATGCCGGTGAGCGGGTGCGCCACGCGGTGCTGAACGTCGAGGAGGCGCTGATCGAGGGCGCCCTCCTCACCGTCCTCGTCGTCTTCCTCTTCCTGAACTCGTGGCGCTCGACCGTGATCACCGGTTTGGCGCTCCCGGTGTCGGTGCTGGCGTCGTTCATCGCCGTCTGGGCCTTCGGCTTCACCCTCAACACGATGTCGCTGCTCGGCCTCTCGCTGGCCATCGGCATCCTGATCGACGACGCGATCGTGGTGCGCGAGAACATCGTCAGGCACATCGAAATGGGAAAGGGCCACCTCGAGGCCTCGCACGAGGGGACGGACGAGATCGGACTGGCGGTGGCCGCAACGACCTTCTCGATCGTCGCCGTCTTCGTCCCGGTGGCGTTCATGTACGGCGTGGCCGGCCAGTGGTTCAAGCCCTTCGCGCTCACGATCGCGTGCTCCGTAGCCGTGTCGCTCTTCGTGTCCTTCTCGCTCGACCCGATGCTCTCGGCGTATTGGGCGGACCCGCAGGTGGAGGCGAAGGAGTTCAGGAACCCGATCGGCCGGGCGCTTCACCGGTTCAACCAGTGGTTCGACCGGATGGCCGACCGGTACAAGATCGTGATCGCCTGGGCGCTCGATCACCGCCTGCCGGTGGTGCTGATGGCGACGTTCTCGTTCGTCGCCGCCATCGTGCTGCAGGCGACGGTCGGCGGCGGGCAGTTCACGCCGACGAGCGATCGGAGCGAGGTGTTCTTCATTGTCGAGACGCCGCCGGGGTCGAACCTCGACTACACGCGGATCAAGACCGAGGAAGTGGCCCGCATCGCGCGCAGCCACAAGGAGGTCGCGTACACCTACACCTCCATCGGCGGTGCCATCCCCTTCAAGGCACCCGGCGTGGACCAGGCGCAGATCTACGTGCGGCTGATTCCGAAGGCCGATCGGAAGCTGAACCAGGACCAGATCGGCAAGGTTCTCCGCTCGGAGCTCTCTCACGTCGGCGGCGTAACGGTGGCGGTCTTCACCAGCGGCTTCGGTGGAGCGATCAAACAGATCCAGGTCCAGATGCGCGGACCGGACGCCAAGGTACTGACCCACCTCGCCACACAGGCGGCGGCCGAGGTACGGAAGGTGCGCGGTGCGGTGGATGTCGGACTCTCCACGCGAGGCGAGAAACCGGAGCTGGTCATTCAGCCGCAGCGGGGGCTCGCCGGTGTGGTGGGCGTCAGCATCGGACAGATGGCGCAGTCGCTGCGACCGGGCTTTGCCAGCCTCAAGGTGGGCGATTGGGTGGATCCGTCGGGGGAGACGCGCGATGTCACGGTTCGGCTCACCCCGGAGTCGCGGCAGACGGTGACCGATCTGGCGCAGCTCCCGCTCGTCGTGAAGCTCGAGGATGGCTCGACGGTCACGGTGCCGCTCGGACAGGTGGCGACGATCACCCAGGGCGTAAGCCCGGCGCAGATCAATCACCTCGATCGCGAGCCGGTGGTGAACGTCGAGGCCAACACGCAGGGTCGCTCGCTCAACGAGGTGATGGAGGACATCAACAAGCGTCTCGCCACGCTGCGCCTGCCCCCGGGCTACCGGATCACCCAGGGAGGGGAGTCGCGCGATCAGGCAGAGGTCTTCGGCCGGATCTTCCTCGCGTTGGGCATCGCGATGCTCCTGGTATACCTGATTCTGGTGGTTCAGTTCGGCTCCTTCCTCGACCCGATCGCGATTCTCGTGTCGCTCCCGCTCTCGCTCATTGGAGTGGTGTTGGCCCTCCTCCTCACCGGCGACACGCTCAACATCATGAGCCTCATCGGGGTGATCCTGTTGATGGGGATCGTGGCGAAGAACGCCATCCTCCTGATCGACTTCGCCAAGTGGGCGCGAGAGCGCGGGATGTCCCGCCGGGACGCGCTGATCGAGGCGGGGCGCATTCGCTTGCGGCCGATCATCATGACGACGCTCGCCCTGATCGCCGGGATGATTCCGGTCGCGATCGGGCATGGCGAGGGCGCGGATTTTCGCGCTCCGCTCGGCCGCGCAGTGATCGGCGGCGTCATCACCAGCACTCTCCTGACGCTCGTCGTCATTCCCACCGTCTACGAGATCCTCGACGAGACCAAGGAACGACTCCGCGCCTGGATGCGGCGTCGCCGTCCGCGCACCGGCGAGTATCGCGTTCCCGAGCCGGCCATCGGCGACTGACTCACCGGCGGTGCGCGCGCATTTTACAATGGCGCGCGCCGCCTGGCGGGACTCTGACAGCGCATCACTCAAGGCTGGCGAATCCTTCACGCCGCCCTGTCAGCGGCGCCCCTCCCTACACCTACCTTCGTCTCCACGTTGCCCGGTGCGTCATCGCGGCGATGAGCGGCCGGGCGTTGTCATGCACTCGTCAGGCGGGGCAACCGCCTCGGGAGGGCCGTGGAGATGTCGGCGTCTCACCCCATGCGCGCGATGGTTGCGTCGGTCGCCTTGGCGTGCGCGGCCTGCGCCAGCCCCTCGGCGCCTATCGATGGTTCTCAGCTGGTCATTCTCACCCAGCCGGCAGGCGCGGCTGCCGGATCGGCACTCCGAACCGAGCCGGTGGTGGCCCTCGCGGATGGAAGCGGCCGCGTGTTGGTGGACGCCGAGGCCGATGTGAGCGTGGAGCTCGTCGGCTCCGGCGCCCTGAGCGGCACGCTCGTCGTGCACGCCGTTCACGGCGTCGCCCACTTCACCGACCTGCGGATCGATGCCACGGGTGTGACCGCGCTGCGCTTCACATCGCCCGGATACTTCTGGACTATCTCCTCCTTGATTCGTCAGAACATCCCCGGGCCGCCGATTCCGCTGTGATGCGGGCTGTGAGGGCAGGCCGCGGCGCGGGGAGACGCCGCGTGCTTCCCCTCGCCCGGCGGCTCATCGAGGCCCCTAACGCCTCTGCTCGGTGACGATGACGACGACGGAGGCGAGAATTACTCCCGCAGCGATGAGTGTTCGCGCGGAAAGTGGCTCGCTCGCCACGAGCCACCCCAGAAAGACCGCCACCACCGGATTCACGTAAGCGTACGTCGAGAGCAATGCGGGCCGCACCCTGCGAACCAGATAGCTGTAGCAGGTGTAGGCGACGAGCGCCCCGGGGATGATCAAATAGGCGAGTGCCGCGGCGGACCGCGCGGTCACGTCGGCCACGTGGAAGTGCGCCAGCTCGCCGCTCACGATCGCTAGCGCCATGAGCATCGCTCCGCCCGCGAGCATTTGCATTCCCGCCCCGAGGAGCGGGGATGGGGGGTGCTCCATGTCACGCGAGATGAGCGATCCGTAAGAGAAAGCGAGCGAGCCGGCGAGGAGCACGGCTGTCCCGGTCCGGTCGACTCCCCCCCGCGCCTCCCACGGCCTCGCGAGGAAGGCGAGGCCCACGAATCCCGCTATCACACCGGCCATGACGGCACCGGACGGACGACGTCCGCTCCGTGCCCACTCGACGAGCACCATCCAGAGCGGGATCGTCGCGACCAGGAGCGACGTGATGCCGCTCGGCACGCGCTGCTCCGACCACGTCACCGAGCCATTGCCGCAGAGCAGGAGGAACGCGCCGACGATCGCCGCGGTCCGCCACTGTGCTCGACTCGGGCTCGACGCGCCGGTTCGACGAGCCCAGAGGTACATGGCCGCGCCGGCGGTGAGGTATCGCGTTCCGGCGGTGACGAACGGGGGCACCGTCTCGATCGAGTAACGAATCGCGAGAAAGGTCGAGCCCCAGATGATGTAGATAGCCGCGAAGGCCAGGATGGTTCGCGCGCGCTCGGACGCACGCTCGTTCGATCGGGCGCGAAGCTCGGTGATGATCTCTGCTCCGGAAAGGGCGGCTCGCAGGCGGGCTGAAGATGCTAGACTGTTCACAACACGTCGAGTGCGGGAATCGACTGCATGCGGGTGCTCACGCTCAATGCGGGATCCTCGAGCCTCAAGATTGCCATCTACGATCTGGGCGATGGCGAGAGGCTCGTACTGCGCGCGACAGCCGAGCGCATCGGTGGGAGGAGCGATTTGACGATTGTCGATTCCCAGCACGCGACGGTGGCGAAGGATGACGCCGATCTTCCGACGCACGCCGCCGCGCTGGAGCGATTTCTCGAGTGGCATGCGCACTCGGATTCACCGGTTGACGCCGTGGGGCACCGCGTGGTTCATGGCGGACGACGGTACAGCGCACCTCAGCGCATCGACGCCTCCCTCCGGAGAGCGCTCGATCAGCTGGTACAGATCGATCCGGATCACATGCCGCAGGCTCTCTCCATCATCGACTGCGTGAGTGCGCGCCTGCCGCGGCTGCCGCAGGTAGCCTGCTTCGACACGGCCTTTCATCGCACGATGCCGCGCGTCGCGCAGCGCTACGCCCTTCCGGCTCGATTCGACGCCGCGGGCATCGCGCGCTACGGATTCCACGGGCTCTCGTGCGAGTATGTCATCCACAAGCTGCGGGAGCTCGACCCGCATGAAGCGGCCGGGCGCGTCATCGTCGCACACCTCGGCAACGGCGCCAGCCTCACCGCGGTGCGAGATGGCAAGAGCGTCGAGACGACGATGGGCTTCTCCCCCGCCGGTGGCTTGGTGATGGGAACCCGCGTCGGGGACATCGATCCCGGCGTCCTCGTTCAGCTCGTCGGCGCGGAGGGGTTGAGCTCCGACGCGCTGCGCTCGCTCGTCAACCGGGAATCCGGATTGCTCGGTGTCGCCGAGACGAGCGGAGACATGCGAGATCTCCTGGCCGCGGAGGAGTCCGACTCGCGTGCGGCCGCGGCGATCGAGCTCTTCTGCTATCAGGCGAGCAAGTTCGTCGGGGCGCTGACGGTCGCGATGGGCGGGCTCGAGACTCTGATCTTCACCGGCGGCATCGGCGAGCATGCGACGCCGATCCGTGCGCGCATCTGTCAGCGCCTCGGCGTGCTCGGCGTACTCATCGATGCGGAACGCAACGATGCGAGCGCGGAGATCATCTCCGCCCGGGGAAGCCGCGTGCTGGTGCGCATCCTGCCGACGGACGAAGAGATCGTGATCGCGCGGCATACGCGCCGTACGATCGCGCAATCCTGAGGGGGACATGTTCGAGTTCGACATCGCCATCTCGAGCGCCGTTCGCCCCGGTGAATCGAAGCGACGCGCTCCGACCGGGGCAGGCGCCGGTCCGCTCTCCGCCGAACAGCTGGGGCGGATGGAGCGCTACTGGAGCGCCGCAAACTACTTGACCGTTGGGCAGATCTACCTCCTAGAGAATCCGCTGCTCCGCGAACCGCTCCGACCCGAGCACATCAAGCCTCGACTGCTCGGGCATTGGGGGACCTCGCCCGGGCTCAATCTCATCTACGTCCATCTCAACCGGCTCATTCGGGAGCGGGACGCGAATGTGATCTACCTGGCGGGTCCAGGTCACGGTGGCCCGGCACTGGTGGCGAACGTGTACCTCGAGGGCACCTACAGCGAGCTCTACCCGGAGGTCACGAGCGACGTCGATGGGATGCGTCGCCTCTTCCGGCAATTCTCCACCCCCGGGGGTATCCCGAGCCACGTGAGTGTGCCGACCCCCGGCTCGATTCACGAAGGGGGGGAGCTCGGCTACGTCCTGTCGCACGCGTTCGGCGCGGCGTTCGACAACCCGGATCTCCTCGTGGCCGCGGTCGTCGGCGACGGCGAGGCCGAGACGGGCCCGCTCGCCGGCGGCTGGAAGGGGACGAGCTTCCTGAATCCGGCTCGCGATGGCGCGGTGCTTCCGATCCTTCACCTCAACGGATACAAGATCGCCGGGCCAACCGTGCTTGGCCGTTCCTCGGACGACGACATTCGCTCGCTGCTGCGCGCCAATGGGTACGAGCCTCGATTCGTGGAGGGAGATTCTAGCCCTGGCATCCATCAGGAACTCGCCGCGGCGCTCGATGACAGCTACGCGCGGATCCGCTCGATTCAGCGGGATGCGACGAAGGGGGTGAGCGAGCGGCCGATCTGGCCGGCGATCGTCCTGCGCACGCCAAAGGGATGGACGGGCCCGGCCGAGGTCGATGGACTCCCGATCGCCGGGACATTTCGCGCGCATCAGGTGCCACTCGCCGAGGTACGATCGAATCCGGCGCACCTGGCACTCCTGGAGCAGTGGCTGCGGAGTTATGAGCCCGAGCGGCTGTTCGATGAGCGCGGTCGCCTGGAGCCGGAGCTCGGGGCGCTCGCGCCGAGCGGCAGGCGTCGAATGGGGGCGAACCCACACGCGAACGGCGGAAAGCTCCTCGTCGACCTCGCGCTCCCCGACTTTCGCCGCTACGCGCTCGCCGTCTCCGCCCCGGCTACCGAGCGCGCCGAGTCGACGCGTCAGCTGGGCGCCCTGGCGCGTGACATCTTCATTGCCAACGCTCGTCAGGCAAACTTCCGCCTCTTCTGCCCCGACGAGACGAACTCCAATCGCCTGGGTGCCGTCTTCGAAACAGAGAAGCGCTGCTTCGTGGGGCCGACGATCGACATCGATGACCGGATCGGCGCCGACGGTCGCGTCATGGAGGTGCTGAGCGAGCACAATTGCGAGGGGTGGCTCGAGGGATATCTGCTCACCGGCCGGCACGGCCTCTTCGCCACGTACGAGGCGTTCGCCATGGTGGTGGCGTCGATGGTCGTCCAGCACACCAAGTGGATGGCGGAATCCCGCGCGCTGCCGTGGCGCGCCCCCATCGCGTCCCTCAACATTCTCCTCACCTCAACCTGCTGGCGCAACGACCACAACGGCTTCAGCCATCAAGGGCCGGGGCTCATCGATGTCGTCCTGTCGAAGCGCGGCGATGTCACGCGCATCTATCTTCCCCCCGATGCGAATTCTCTGCTGTCGGTGGCCGACCATTGCCTGAGAAGCCGCGACTACGTCAACGTGATCGTGATCGACAAGCAGCCGCAGCTCCAGTGGCTGGACATGACGGCGGCGATCGCGCATTGCGCACGAGGGGCATCGCGATGGGCCTGGGCGAGCAATGACGACGGCAAACCGGATGTCGTCCTCGCCTGCGCCGGCGACATCCCGACACTCGAGACGGTGGCCGCCGCCTGGTGGTTGCGCCACAACGCGCCCGACCTCACGGTGCGCGTCGTCAACGTGATCGACCTCATGACGCTCTTCCCGCAGTCGGTGCACCCGCACGGAATGAGCGAGGACGCGTTCGTCGACCTCTTCACGGCCGACGCCCCGGTCGTCTTCGCGTTCCATGGATACCAGCGAGCGGTGCACCAGATGATCCACGGGCGACCGAATGCGCCCCGCTTCCACGTGCGAGGCTTCAACGAGCAGGGGACGACAACGACTCCCTTCGACATGGTGGTGATGAACGGCATGAGCCGCTTCCACCTCGCCGCTCTGGCGCTCGCCCACGCGCCGCGACTCGGCGAGCGCGCTACCGCTCTCATGGTCGAGTGCCAGCGGGAGATCGAGCGCGCGACGACCTACTCTCGCACCCATTTCGAGGATCCGCCGGAGATCAGCGAATGGGTGTGGACCGCGTGACCTGGCGCGATGCGATGGGGGCGTCTTGCGCGCGCGGGGCGCGACACGCAGCATAGCGCGCCATGAGGACGCCCGTCGCAGCCGCCGACCTCCTGCGCTACAAGCAGCTCGCCGCGGAGCGCGCGGTGGATCTCGTCGAATCGGGGATGGTGGTCGGCCTCGGGACAGGCTCGACCGCAATCTTCGCCGTGCGCCGGATCGCCGCCCGCCTGCGCGATGGCTCGCTGCGCGACATTGTGGGAGTCCCAACTTCGGTGGCCACCGAGGCGGAAGCGCGGACACTCGGCATCCCGCTCGCCGGTGAGCGGCTGCCATCCGCCGTGGACATCACGATCGATGGCGCCGACGAGGTCGACCCTCAGCTCCGGCTGATCAAGGGAGGAGGCGGCGCGCTCCTCCGCGAGAAGATCGTCGCCACCGTCAGCCGGCGCGAAGTGATCGTGGTGGACGAGACGAAGCTCTCCCCGGCGCTCGGCACCCGGTATCCCCTCCCGATCGAAGTCCTCCCCTTCGGTTGGGAGTGGCACGCGCGCTTCATCGAGTCCCTCGGCGCGCGCGTGACGGTGCGAAGGGCGCCTGACGGGACGCTCTGTCGGTCGGACCAGGGGAACTACATCGTGGACGCCGCCTTCGGTCCGATCTCGAGCGCGGAGTCTCTGGCGGCGGCGCTCGCGACCCACGCCGGGATCGTGGAGCACGGGCTCTTTCTGGGCCTGACGAGCGAGTGCCTGGTGGGTGGAGCGCGGGGGATCGAGCGGCTCCTTCCCTCGGGGGACGCTCGAGGAGCGGGATGACCGCCGCGGGCGAGGGGTCCGCCCGCCGTGCCGCCTAGGTTTTTCGCTTTTTCGGCCTCGCCTTCGCTTTCGCGTCGACCTTCGCGGCCTTCTTCCCGGCGATCTTCCTCTCTCGGGCCGGCCCGAAGTGTCGTTCGGCCACTTGGGGATCGGCTTCGGGGGCGAGCTCGGCGATCTCGAAGTCGGTGCGACCGTGACGCTCCATGTCCTCGCGCACGGCTTCGTCCGATAGGTCGAGCTTGTGTGAGTTCTCCCAATCGCGATCGAATGTGGCCTCGAGACGCGAGACGATGTCGGGCTCGTGCACCTGGATGCCGAGCTCGCGACGGTCCTCGAAGCTTCCGGGGGCGAGATTCATCGACCCGACGATCGCCCGCTTGTGATCGGCGACCATCATCTTGGCGTGCAGCTGAAGCCCCTTCAGCTTGTGCACCTTGATCCCGACATCCTGCATCATGCGCAGGCCGCCGACGCCTTCGAGCAGCTTGTGCTCCTTGAGCGTATGCGGCGGGCGGGCCATCACCTTGACTTTGACGCCGCGCTCCTTGGCTCGGATCAGGTGCTCGATGATCGTCACGTCCTGGTACCGCTCGTTCTGCACCCGGAGGCTGTGCGTGGCCTCATCGATGAAACGGGTCATCCGCTCGCGAGCGTTCCCTCGGCACCAGATGAGCCGCGCTGATGGAGGGCAGGTGTAGGGGAGCCGGTTCCAATCGGCGTCGAACACGTATGCCACCTCGGTCACCTCGTCCGGATCGGTGGTGACGATCGCGTAGTCCCGCGTCTCGCTGAAGTTCTTCGGCTCCCAGTTCAGCGATTTGATGAACGCCGTTCGGCCGTCCACCACCATCGATTTCTCGTGCGACACGTCGAACGCGGGATTCGAATCCTTCACCGGCACGCCGGCTCGCAGGAGTCGCCGCTGGGTCTCGCTATTGTCCGATTCGCCGGAGCGCCGAGCGCGGTTCAGCATGACGCGCGTCTGGACGCCCCGCTTGTGGGCGGCGATCACGGCCTCGAGCAGCGGGGGATCGGAAAAAACGAACATCTTGACGACCAGCGAGTGCTTGGCGTTCTCGATGGCGTCGAGCAGGGCCTTCGGCCCGTCGTCGGGCATCACGAGCAGATGTCGTGTGGGCTCGGGCATCGTCAGCTGGGCGTGGAGGAGCCGGCCAGGGTCGCGTCCGCCGAGGCGGCGGCCGATTCGTCGAACTGAGTTCTGTGAAGTTGGGCATAGAAGCCGCCGAGGGCCATGAGCTCGTCGTGCGTGCCGCGCTCGATGATCCGTCCACCCTTCACGACCAGAATCAGGTTCGCCTCGCGGATCGTCGCAAGACGGTGGGCGATGACGAAGACGGTCCGCCCCTTCATCAGCGTTTGCAGTCCCTCGAACACGAGACGCTCGGACTCGGCGTCGAGCCCCGAGGTCGGCTCGTCGAGCAGGAGCAGCGGAGCGTCCCGGATGAGAGCGCGCGCGATGCCGATCCTCTGTCGCTGTCCACCCGACATGGTCGCGCCGCGCTCGCCGACGATCGTGTCGTAGCCGTGGGGCATCTGCCTGATGAACCCATCGGCGTTGGCGAGGGTGGCCGCCCGGACGATCTCATCCCGTGAGGCGCCGGGGCGCCCGTAGGCGATGTTCTCCCACACCGTGCCCCGAAAGAGCACCGTGTCCTGCATGACGAATCCGATCTGATTCCGGATGGACTTCACGGTGTAGTTCTTCAGATCGACGCCGTCGAAGCGCACCACGCCGCCGGACGGGTCGTAGAATCGAGGGATGAGATTCATGATCGTCGACTTCCCCCCACCGGTTTCGCCGACGATTCCCACGACCTGTCCGGCAGGAACTTTGAAGCTCACGTCGTTCAAGACCGGGTGTCCTTTGTCGTACTCGAAGGCCACCGCCTCGAACTCGACGTCGCCCTTCACGCGGTCAGCTACCTTGGCGTCAGGCGCCTCTGCGAGCCGACTGTCGGTGTCGAGGATCTGCTTGATCCGATCGAGCCCGACGGCGGCCGCTGCGGCGGCGTTGGTCATCTTCGCCAGGTCCTGAATGGGCTTGAACAGCTTGCTCAGATACGCCAAGAAAACGACTAGCGAGCCGACCGTCATGGTGCCGGCCAGGACCAGATGACCGCCGTAGAGAAGGACGAGAGAAGTCCCGATGGCGACGACGATCATGACGACCGGCGACATGAGGGCCTTCAGGCGCCTGGCGCGCAGCGTCGCGTCGATCGTCTCGACGATCTTCCGGTCGAGGCGCTGCTCCTCGAACTCTCCGCGGGCGAACGCCTTCACCACTCGGATCGCGCCGAGCTCCTCCTGGATCACGGAGAGCATCTCGCTCTGCTTCGCGCGCACCGTCTTCTGCGCTTTCTTCACCACGTGCGTCAAGCGATAGGTGAAGAGCGCGAGGAGCGGCGTCATGGCGAGGGCGATCAGCGTGAAGTCCCAGTTCACGTAGAACATCACCCCGAGCATGCCGATCATCGTCAGGATGTCGATCAGGATTCCGAGGACGGCGTTGGAGGCGAAGCTCTGCACCGCGCCGACGTCGTCGGTGATGGTGCTCAGCAAGTTGCCCGTCTGGTGGGTGTCGTAGTACGACAGGGACAGGCGCTGCAGGTGAGAATAGACGTCGCGGCGGAGATCGCGCGCGACTTCCTGACCGATGAGGGTGGAGAGATAGTCGTCCACATAGGTGGCGATCGACCCGATGAGGGCGATGACGAGGACCGCGGCGGCGGCCACCGCCAGGTTGCCGCGGGTCCCGAGGCCGAAGACGTGGTGCTCGATGCCATCGAGAAAGGCGGGCATCGGGTGCGTCCCGAAGACCGAGTCGAGCGCTACCTTGAGCGGCCACGGCTGGGCGAGGCTCATCGCCGTCTCGACGAGCATCGCGAGGAGCACGACCGACAACCACTTCCAATAGGGACGGAGGATCCGGAGGACGAAGCTGGTCATCGTGAGCGAAGTTTGAGGCGTGACCAGGGCCAGCGGAAGGTAGAATGGGGCCCGGCTGCGTCGGCGCCCGCGCGGCCATATCCGGCGTTGCCGAGGCGCGTCGCGCGGGGCTAACATCTTCCCATCGAAGACTCGACCTTCGCGCACAATCTTCCGGTGAGCGATCCCCATGCTGCGCCCCCCGCAATGAACGGCGCTCCGTCGTCCCTCGTCTCCTCCGTCGTCCTCGCCATCGGTATTGCTGTCGGGGGGCTCCTTATCGGGCGGGGATTCGCGGGCGCTCGGGCTGCGGACCGTTTCGTGACGGTCAAGGGCGTGTCGGAGCGTGACGTCAAGGCCGATGTCGCGCTCTGGCCGCTCCGTGTCGTGACGAGCGGCAACGATCTCGCGCAGGCGCAGGCGAAGCTGGGGACCAACATGACCCACATCCGCACCTTCCTTGTTAGGCACGGCGTCGACACGGCGCGTTCGGCCCTCCAAGGACTCGAGGTGAACGACGCCTACGCGAATCAGTATCGCCAGAGCGGCCAGGTCGGAGACCGGTACGTCGTTCGTCAAACGCTCATCGTTCGCTCCGGCCACCCCGAGGTCGTGCTGGCGGCGAGCCAGCAGGTGGGCGAGCTGGTGGGGCAGGGGGTCGTGCTCTCGTCCGGCGATGTGGGGGGAGGTGGACCAACTTTCCTCTTCACACAGCTCAACGCCCTCAAGCCCGCCATGATCGCCGAGGCCACGGCCAGAGCGCGCGAGGCGGCGACGCAGTTCGCCCGGGACTCGAAGAGCGAGATCGGCGGCATCAGGCAGGCCAGCCAGGGCGTATTCCTCATCCTGCCGCGTGATCAGGCTCCCGGCCTCTCCGAGGAGAGTCAGATCGACAAGACCGTCCGCGTCGTGTCGACGATCGACTTCTACCTTCGCGACTGACCCTCCCCCTTCCCTCCTTCCCCTCGCTCCTCTCCGACATGAGATCATCGAATGTGTGTGGCGTCCTCGGCGCCGTCCTCTTGCTTGCCGGTCGTGCGGCGGCACAGGCGCCTTCGGACAGCGCTCGACTCGCCAAGCTCAAGGCCGATGCTGCCGCCGACGTCGAATCGCGCGCCAAGATGACGCAGGAGATGATCGACCAGGTATTCAGCTTCGGTGAGTTAGGCTTCCAGGAGTTCGAGACCTCGAAGTATCTCGTCGGCATCCTGCGCCAG
>Ga0187777_10000184_pt1 | contig 47494 bp, 56 predicted proteins | sample 1015_Q2_SP5_10_M_FD_132416 | JGI IMG/M metagenome (GOLD analysis project Ga0187777, IMG submission 132416) | Tropical peat soil microbial communities from peatlands in Department of Meta, Colombia - 1015_Q2_SP5_10_MG | ecosystem: Environmental > Terrestrial > Soil > Wetlands > Peat | place... | reverse complement strand
ATCGATGGCTCACGATCTCGAACGCGGCAACCGGCTGGAGCTCGACTGGCTTGCCGGCAAGGTCCGCGCCCTCGGCCGCTCGCTGAACATTCCGACGCCTGCGAGCGATACCGTCTACACCACGCTCAAGCTCTATCGTATGGGCAAGAATCCTGGATGAGCGCCTGACACTTTTCGGCTGGCGGCTTTACGCTGACGGAGTGACAAGGAAGCTGCTGCCGTGAAATACTCCGTGCGGCTCGCGGTTTCGAAGGAAAAGAAAAATGCGCGAGTATGGTTGGGGGAATGCTCATGCCGCGCCTGCGTCACTTTCGACACCTTTTGGCAATGTTGGCTGCACTGTCGCTCATTCTTTCGGCCGGGCGAGCCGGCGCGCAGACATATCCGTCGAACAAAATCACCCTCATCGTCGCCTTCGCGGCAGGCGGCGTTGCCGACACGCTGGCACGCATGGTCGGACAAGGCTTGAGCGAACGCCTGCATCAGCCGATCGTCGTCGAGAACCGCGGGGGCGCCGGCGGCAATATCGCTGGCGCCGCCGTCGCCCATGCCGCCCCCGACGGCTACACACTGCTGGTCACGACGACTGCTCTCGCCATCAACGAAACCCTGCGCGAGTCCAAGCAATTTTCCGCGGACGATTTCAAAACCGTCGCGATCGTTGCCTCAAGTCCGGAGGCCCTGGTGACGAGCCCCGGCAACCCCGCAAATACCCTTGCGGATTTCGTCAAGGCGGCGAAAGGCAAGACCATCAACTTCGGATCGGCGGGCGTTGGCAGCGGCTCACATATCGAGGCCGAGTATTTCTTCAAGGCGCTCGCCAAAATTGATGCGACCCACGTGCCCTTTCAGGGTGGCGCGCCGGCGATCAACGCAACGCTCGGCAATCAGATCGATCTGCTCGCCACAACGCTTGGCGGTGGTGCGGCGGCGCAGATTGCTGCCGGCAAGCTCAAGGGACTCGGTGTCGCAGCCGAAAGGCGGGCGCCCGTGACGCCGGAGGTGCCGACCTATGCCGAGTCCGGGTTTCCCGGTTTCTTTGCCGCCTCCTGGGTCGGCTTCTTCGCGCCAGTCAAAACCGACCCGCAGATCATCGCCACGCTGAATGCGGCGATCAACGACACCATCAAAAGTTCCGACGTTCAGCAGAAGCTCGCCACGATCGGCTTTGACCCGATTATTGGAACGTCGTCGCAGGCCGAGGACATGTTCAGGGCCGAAGTGACAAAATGGGGCGAAATGGTCAAAGCGCTGAATCTTTCGATCAAGTAAGTGGTGCTCGCCTGCGGTCTTGCATCCTCCCTGAAAGACGCGCGATGATCGCATTGGCCTGTTGTGGGAGGCCGCCATGCCCAACGCAATTGCGATTCGGTTCGGCCTGTGTTTGTGCGTGCTCTGTGTTTCTGCGCCGGTTCTCGCCACGAGCATGAAGTCGACCGCCCCGGAAAAGATGCTGCCGCGAAGCGACGCCGCAAAAATGCGCGCCTGTGATGAAAAGGCCATGCGCGAACAGATCCCGATGGATCAAAAGGCTGCCTTTGTGAAGAAATGCATGGCGCAGATGAAGTAGCTTTGCACCGTTCCCCGGACGCGTCGCAGCACAGCGCGCTGGCGGAGGTCCCCGGTGCCGCCTAAGATTCGCCGGCGAATCGAGCGAGGCGTGAATGCACACGGTCATCTACTATCTGACGGCGCCGTTCCGCATGTTCGGGCGCTCGCGGGCGTTTCGCCTGGCTGTCGGCGCTGCCGTGGTGGTCCTGGGGTTCTTCTTCGCCACGCTGTGGGCGCTCAACCGTTTTGTGCCGCCCGCCGACAGCGGCCTGCCGGAGGCGCTCGCCATTATGCAGCAGCCGCCGCCGTTGCAACCGGTCACGCGCGCATCCCACGTGATCGCGCCCGTCGCGGTCGCGCTGACCGCCATCGGCCATTCGCTCGATGCCACGACTCCGCGAGATTTCAGCGGCAAGAGCAACAATCCGGTCTCGCAAATGCTCAGCCAGGCCGAGATCGGGGTCACGGTCACGCGCGGCACCATGTCCGCCAGTGGGCAACCGGGTGTCCTGACAGTGAATACGCCGCTAAATGGCAGCATCCGCATTACAGGCCAGATCGGCGCCAGCGCCGGCAAGGCGGTCGGCGGCCTCGGCGGCACCATCGGCGGCCTGCTGGGCGGCAGCGGAATTGGCAAGCAGATCGGGGATATTGCCGGCAAGGCGCTCGATCAAAATACCGATTTCCACGGAAACGTGGTGGTGACGTCGCGGCCCCAGATCACGTCAGCATGGCGGATCGAGCCGAACCTTGCGGGGCGGCTCGACTTCCGCGACACCGGCACCAACGTCGGCGGCATCAAGATGAATCTCGGGAGCGAGATCAAGTCGCTGCTCGAGCCCGCCATCAACAATCAGGTCAGCGCGCTGCAAACGCGCCTGCGCAACGATCCGATAATCGAGCGCACGGTGCGCGAGCAATGGGTCAAGATGTGCCGCTCGATTCCGCTCGGCGGCGAAAAGACCGGGTTGCCGCCATTGTGGCTCGAGATGCGTCCGATCCGCGCCGCAGCTGCGCAGCCGCAGATTGACGCCCAGAATCTCACCCTGACCATCGGAGTGCAGGCGGAAACACGCATCGTGCCGAACGAGACCAAGCCGGATTGCCCGTTCCCGGCGCAGCTCGAACTGGTGCCGCCGATGCAGGAGGGCGTGCTCGCCGTCGGCGTGCCGATCGATATGCCGTTCACCGAGCTCAACAAGCTGCTCGAGCCGCAGCTCAAGGGCAGGCGCTTCCCCGAGGATGGCAGCGGGCCTGTTGACGTCGAGGTGCTGCGCGCAAGTCTTGCCGCGTCCGGCGAGCGTCTGCTGATCTCGCTGCGGGTGAAGGCGCGCGAAAAGAAGAGCTGGTTCGGTTTCGGCACGGAAGCGACCGTGCATATCTGGGGCAAGCCGCAGCTCGACCAGCAGAACCAGATCTTGCGCCTGACCGATATGTCGCTTGCGGTGGAATCCGAAGCCGCTTTCGGCCTGCTCGGCGCCGCCGCCCGCGCCGCCGTCCCCCACATGCAGAAGGCTCTGGCCGACAAGGCCCAGATCGATCTCAAGCCTTTCGCCAATGACGCCAGGGCGAAGATTGCTGCCGCGCTCAAGGAATTTCAGCAAGTGGGTGACGGCGTACAGGTCGATGCCAATGTGATTGGCCTGCGCCTCACCGGCATCGAATTCGATGCGCGCACGCTGCGCATTATTGCGGAAGCCAACGGCAACGTGCGGGTAGCGGTGACGCAATTGCCGAAGATGTAGGGAACGTCACACTTCTCAGTCATCATGCGCCCGCACCAGCCTCATGGTGAGGAGCGCCGCAGGCGCGTCTCGAACCATGAGGCTGGCCTCATCCTTCGAGACGCCCGCTTCGCGGGCTCCTCAGGATGAGGCTTCGAGACGGTGCTTCGCGGCCTCCTCGGGATGAGGCTTCGAGACGGCCGCGTTCCGCGGCCCGCTCAAGATGAGGCTTCTAGTCGGCAGAGCCCCGATTCACAGCAACCCCCGCCGCATTGACACCCTTAGCGCCGCGCATACATTAAACATTGTTCCGAGGGGTGCCCCGTCCGGGGCTGAGAAAAACCCTTTGAACCTGATCCGGGTCATGCCGGCGAAGGGACAGGACAATTTGATGCAGAAATCGCAAACCATCGCGAGGCTTGCCGGCCCGGTGCTGTGCGCGGTCGGCGTCGGGATGCTGGCAAACCAGGCCACCTACCGCGAGATGGCCGTGCAATTCCTCGGCGGCCTGCCTTTCATTTACTTTTCCGGCATTCTGGCCCTGACCACCGGCCTCTACATCCTCAACGTGCACAACGTGTGGACGCCGGACTGGCGCAGCGCGGTCACGGTGATCGGCTGGGTTCTCACCAGCGTCGGCGCGTTCCGCATCATCGCGCCCCAGTTCGCCAACTTCATCGCCACCTCGGTCATCGCCAATCCCGGATTCTTCACCGGCCTCGGCATTTTCCTGCTTGCGGCCGGCGGATTCATCACTTTCAGAGGCTACGGAACGTGAGCGCAACCATGCAGACCTCGATATTCCTCGCGAAACTGATCGGCCCGGTGATGGTGCTGGTGGGGGTGAGCCTGCTCGCCAACGAAACCGCCTTCCGCAAGATGACGCAGGAATTCCTGCGCAGCGCCGCGCTCATGTTCCTTTCCGGCATGATCATTTTGCCCGCCGGGCTTGCGGTCGTGCTCAACCATAACGTCTGGGTCATGGACTGGCGCGTGATCATCACCCTGCTTGGCTGGCTTGCGGTCATCAGCGGCGCCATACGCGTGTTCGCGCCGGACCGGCTGACAAAATTCGGCAAGAAGGCCATGGCGAACAAAGAAATCGTAACTGCCGCGGCACTGATCTGGATCGTGATCGGCGCCGTGCTCTGCTACTGCGGATTCCGCTCGGGAGTATTCTCATGAACAAGCCCGTGACATCAGCCGATCTGGTCACTCCGAAAGTCACCACGGGTCCGCTGCCCGCATCGCGCAAGGTCTATTCGCAGCCCGAAGCGGCGCCAGACTTGCGCGTGCCGCTGCGCGAGATTGCGCTTGATGCATCGTCGGGCGAGCCGCCGCTGCCGGTCTATGACACAACGGGGCCTTACACCGACCCGGCGGTGACGATTGACGTCGAGAAGGGGTTGCCACGCGCGCGCACCGCATGGGTAAAGGAGCGCGGCGGCGTCGAGGAATATCAGGGCCGCGAGATCAAGCCGGTCGACAACGGCAATGTCAGCGGCAAGCACCTGGCGCGCAGTTTTCCCAACACGCCGAAGCCGTGGCGGGTTTCTACTTCACCCTCCCCACAAGGGGGAGGGGAATATCCTGCGGCAAGCCCACACCCCCTCACCCAGCTCGAATGGGCGCGGGCCGGCGTCATCACCAAGGAAATGATCTACATCGCCGAGCGCGAGAATCTCGGCCGCAAGAGGCAGCTTGAGCGCGCGGAAGCTGCGCTCGCCGACGGCGAAAGCTTTGGCGCATCGGTGCCCGCTTTCATCACGCCGGAATTTGTGCGCAGCGAAGTCGCGCGCGGCCGCGCCATCATTCCGTCCAACATCAACCACGCCGAGCTCGAGCCGATGATCATCGGCCGCAACTTCCTCACCAAGATCAATGCCAATATCGGCAACTCGGCCGTCACCTCTTCCGTCGAGGAAGAAGTCGAGAAAATGGTGTGGGCGATCCGCTGGGGCGCCGACACGGTGATGGATCTTTCCACCGGCCGCAACATCCACACCACCCGCGAATGGATCATCCGCAACGCGCCGATCCCGATCGGCACCGTGCCGATCTACCAGGCGCTGGAGAAGGTGAACGGCGATCCCGTCAAGCTCGACTGGGAGGTCTACAAGGACACGCTGATCGAGCAGTGCGAGCAGGGCGTCGATTATTTCACCATCCACGCCGGCGTGCGCCTGCCCTACATCCACCTGACCGCCAACCGCGTCACCGGCATCGTCTCGCGCGGCGGCTCGATCATGGCCAAGTGGTGCCTGGCGCATCATAAGGAGAGCTTCCTCTACGAGCGCTTCGACGAGATCTGCGACCTGATGCGCAAGTACGACGTGTCGTTCTCGCTCGGCGACGGCCTGCGGCCGGGTTCGATCGCCGACGCCAACGACCGCGCGCAGTTTGCCGAGCTCGAAACGCTGGGCGAGCTCACAAAAATTGCCTGGGCCAAGGGCTGCCAGGTGATGATCGAGGGCCCTGGCCACGTGCCGATGCACAAGATCAAGATCAACGTCGAGAAGCAGCTGAAGGAGTGCGGCGAGGCGCCGTTCTACACGCTCGGTCCGCTGACGACCGACATCGCGCCCGGATACGACCACATCACTTCGGCGATCGGCGCCGCCATGATCGGCTGGTTCGGCACCGCCATGCTCTGCTACGTGACGCCGAAGGAGCATCTCGGCCTGCCCGACCGCGACGACGTCAAGGAAGGCGTGATTGCCTACAAGATCGCTGCGCACGCGGCGGACCTCGCCAAAGGCCATCCGGCGGCGCAGCTGCGCGACGATGCGCTCTCACGCGCGCGCTTCGAGTTCCGCTGGGTTGATCAGTTCAACCTGTCGCTCGATCCCGACACTGCGCGCGAATATCACGACGAAACGCTGCCCAAGGAAGCACACAAGGTGGCGCATTTCTGCTCCATGTGCGGCCCCAAGTTCTGTTCCATGAAGATCACGCAGGACGTGCGCGACTATGCCGCCACGCTGAGCGAAAACGCGAAGGCCGCTCTTTATCCTCAGGAGGCGGCCTCCGGCCTTTCGCCTCATCCTGAGGAGCCCGGCGTAGCGCCAGCGAAGCCGGGCGTCTCGAAGGATGAGATCGAAAAGGGCATGGCGCAGATGTCGGAGAAATTCCGGCAGATGGGCAGCGAGGTCTACGTCGATGCGACGGCGGTGAAGGAGAGCAATAAGGCGTTGTAGTTCACGCCGTCATGCCCGGCCTTGTGCCGGGCATCCACGTCTTTCTTCATTGAATGCAAGCGAAACAAAAGGTGGATGGCCGGGACGAGCCCGGCCATGACAGAGTGGCGAAGAAGAATTGTTCCCGGAAGGCCCCAGTCGCCGGAGCGCAATCATGACCAACGGCAGCTCTCTTTCCCTTGACGAGATCAACAGCCGCATCGCCATTGCACGCGACAACATCCGGCAGCTGATCGAGCAGGCGGCGGCCATGTCCGGCGCCGGTGACGAGGCGCGCAACGCCGACCGGCTTGCCGTACAAAATGAAGAGCTGGAGCGGCTGACCAAGCTGCGCGACGAGCTGCTGAAGAAGCGGAAGAAATAGCAAACAGGGAGGCGACGATGGACAAGCATTTGATCACAGCCGCGCTGCTGGGACTGGCGCTCGCCGCCGCGCCGATTGCCGGCGCAAGCGCCGCCGAGCTCAAGGTGATCGCGGGCGGGGGCATGACCGTCCCCCTGAAGGAGCTTGGCCCGCAATTCGAGCGCAGCACCGGGCACAAGGTCGACATCCAGTTCGCCGCCACGCCCGAGCTGATCAAGATGGCGACGTCGGGCAATCCGCTCGATCTGGCCGTGGTTCCGGTCGACGTGATGAAAGATGCCGGGGCCCGCGCCAAGTTCGCGCCGGAGCCGCCCACCGACATCGCCCGCGTCGGATTCGGCGTCGCCGTGAAAGCCGGCGCGCCCAAGCCCGACGTCAGCACGCCGGACGCGCTGAAACAGACGTTGCTCAAGGCGCAATCCATCACTTTCCTGCCGGAAAGCGCGGCCGGCTCCTACGTGATGAAAGTGTTCGACCGCCTCGGCATCGGCGAGGCCATGAAGGCCAAGACCAGGGCGCAGAAAATCCCCGGCGACATCCCCAGGGCGGTTGCCAACGGCGATGCCGAGCTCGGCGTGTTTCTCACCAATGTGCTGATCGCCCCCGGGGTCGAATTCGCCGGACCCTTCCCCGGCGACCTGCAACAGGACCTGGTTTTCACCGGCGCGGTGGCATCGGACAGCAAGGATAAGGCCGCCGCGAAGGCATTTCTCGACTATCTCCGGACGCCCGAGGCGATGGCGGTGCTCAAGGCCAAGGGCATGCGGCCGGGGTGAGGCAGGCTTCGATCCGCGTCAAATTCCGGACCATTCTCAACAGCATGGCCTTGCCAAGGCCGGTTCCAATCGGCATAGGATTTTGCGTTGTGGCAACACCTTCAATTGCCGAGGAGAGTGCAATGAAGCGTTTTACTATCGCATTGCTGGGCGCCGTGGGGGCGTTGTTTGTTCTCAGCTCAGCGCAGGCTGCGGATTTCCGCGTTATCCAGTGGAACGTGACCAAGTACTGCCAGGTCTACGATATGGGCTTGGGGAAGCCGGTCCCGGCGGACTACAGGGTGCTGACGAAAAAGCCGTTGCCGACCTGGGACGCCGCCCACAAGGCGAAAATCGCCATGGCGCAAAAGGCCGGGTGCTCGTTCTAGCCGCTCAACAAACGTAGCCCGGATTTAGCTCAGCGAAATCCGGGCTACCTGCGGAGCCGGTATCCATGTCCCGACCCCGCGGCCCCCTCGCCGTCGCTGCCTTGCTCTCGTTCAACGGCGGCTTCGTCGACACCGTGGGCTTCCTCGGGCTGCAAGGTCTGTTCGTCGCGCACGTCACGGGCAACTCGGTGCCGTAGCGGCGGTCATGCGCCTCGATGAGCCGGGACAACGCGCGTAGGCAGGATTTATCCGCACATTCCCGCGCAAGCGGGAATCCAGTCTGGATTCCCGGCTTCGCGGGGATGACCGGAAATATGCCCTGCTCGCCTTAGCGGTCCTCAGCAATTGCTGCAGATCTTCGGTATCGGCCCCAAGGGATCGGCCGGTTGCCGTCTGGAATCTTCTTCCCTGCGCACGGCGGGCGGAAGCGTGCCTTGCGTCGGCTGACGATGGCCGGTCGGGGCCTGCGGCATGCCCTGCCCGGTCGCCGAAGGAGGCGGCGCCGGCGTCAGGGTGGATGGATTGCGGCCCTGATCCTGCGCGGCGGCAGCCAGACTCAGAAGAACCAACGCCGGAATAGCGATCGTTATCGCGCGCATGGCAACCGCCTTTCCGCGAACCGATCTCGCCCCTGTAACGGCGCAGGCTGCTCCAGGTTTCTTCGGACCGGGCGCCACGCCATAATATCACCTCGCGGCGACCCAGCGGAGACCCTCATGACACGACGCGTAGCGGTAATCGGCGCCGGCACCATCGGCGCGAGCTGGGCGGCTTATTTCCTTGCACGCGGCTTTGCGGTTAGCGCCTACGATCCGGCGCCGAACAGCGAGGCCTTCGCACGCCGCTTCATCGACAATGCCTGGCCGACGCTGGAAAAACTGAACGTGGTGCGGGCCAGCGCCGACCGTAAATTCGTTGAGTTCTGCAAGGATCCGGCCGCCGCCGCCAGAGGCGCGGAATTCGTGCAGGAATGCGGGCCCGAGCGCGAGGACATCAAGATCGAACTGTTCGCCGCAATCGAAGGCGGCACGTCGCCCGAGACTGTCATTGCGACAAGCTCATCGGGGCTGCTCATCAGCCGCGTGAGCAAGAAATGCAGGCATCCGGAGCGCTGCGTCATCGGCCATCCGTTCAATCCGCCGCATCTCATTCCACTGGTCGAGGTAGTTGGCGGCAAGAAGACCTCGCCGGAGGCGGTCTACAGGGCGATGACTTTCTATCGCGAGATCGGCAAGAACCCAATCCACATCCGAAAAGAAGTGAAGGGCCACGTCGCCAATCGCCTTCAGGCGGCGCTGTGGCGCGAGGCCATTCATCTCGTCAACGAAGGCGTCGTTTCTGTCGCGGATGCCGATGCGGCGATCGCCTATGGCCCCGGTCTGCGCTGGGCGCTGATGGGGCCGTCGCTGATATTCCATCTCGCCGGCGGCGAAGGCGGCATGAGACATTTCATGGATCACATTGTCGCCGGCCCGATGCAGAGCTGGATGGACGATCTCGGCAAGCCCAGGCTCAACGCGAAAACAAAGCAAAAAATCATCGACGGCGTCGCCGAGGAGGCGGCCGGCCGCAGCATCGCCGACCTCCAGCGCTGGCGCGACCGCAAGCTGATTGAGATCCTGAAAGTAGCGGGAGAGCCGTGATGCATTGTCACCTCATGGTGAGGAGCGCCGCGCAGCGGCGAGTCTCGAACCATGAGGCCATTCGCTCATCCTTCGAGACGCCCGCCTACGGCGGACTCCCCAGGATGAGGTCATGCGATTAGCGTTTGGCGGATTACTTCCCGGCCGCCTTGCGCAGCGCCGCGTTGATGCGGTCCTGCCAGCCAGGGCCTTCCTCCTGGAAAAAGTCGAGCACGTCGCGGTCAATGCGCAACGTCACCGTCTCCTTTGCGCCGGGAATCGAAGGCGTCTTCGGCGGCAGATCAGCCGGCTTGGTGGTCGCAGCCTTGAACGCCTTTTCCGCGGCAGAGCGGGTGTCGGGCGGTGCCGGTCCTCGTGCCATCAGGCAAATCGCTCGCGAGCCCGGGCCCGCGCCTTCTCTGCCTCCACCGCGCGGTCGCGCGCGGGCGAACTGCTGTGCAGCGAAGCCAGCAACTTGCGCGCCGCCTGCGATACCTCTTCGACGGCAAGCTCGAACGCTGCAGCATTAACCTGCGATGGTTTGTTGAAGCCGGAGACCTTGCGCACGAACTGCAGCGCGGAGGCGTTGATCTCGTCCTCCGTAGCCGGCGGCTCGAAATTGAACAGCGTCTTGATGTTGCGGCACATCGCATTGGCTCCTTCGTTGCTAATGTAGCAAGCCGCGCCTGGTGCCGCTATCCTTCACCGCAGATCGAGGAAAGCAAAAGTCTTTATTCGATTCTGCGCGGTATGCGGCGCAGCCGGTCCGGCACGCGCAACCGAGTAAATAAGACACTTCGATTTAATCAAATCGCAAGCCTCCCCGCGCTAGTCTGCTGCGCCATGGCCGAACCAGCGCCCGCAACATCCAGAGGCAACTACTGGTGCGCCGCCCTCGCCGCGGTGACCGGCATCTATTTCCTCACGCTCGGCTCCGGCCTGCTGCATATCCCCGGCGGACGCGCCAGTCTGCACGGCCCGCAGTGGCTGCTGCTGTGCGTTGGCCTGGCGTTCTTCCTCGCCGGCGTCGCAATCACGGTCCAGACCCTCGGACACGCCAACCCCGCAACCGGCGCCCTGCCCGCTGCGGCGCCACGCTGGATGTGCGCCGTACAATATCTCATCGGCTTCGCGATCTCTGCCTGCCTCGGCACCATTGCGAGCTGGATCGCGTTCGGTCCCGGCGAGCGGCATTTCTCCGGCACGTTCCTGTTCTTCGATCCGGCGACCAATGCCATCATCGGCCGCGCCGCTTTCGGCTTCGGCGCCGTCATCATCTGGCTGTGCACAGCTGCCGTCGTCGCCTCCGGCATCCGGACTTTCTTCGACGATCAGGGCCACCCGCGAGCTGGCTAGGATCAGAGCGCAGATCGTTGGGTTCAGAGCGCAAAGCGCACCGGTAGATCTGCACCATTTTTTGGAATTGTCCTCCGTTTTCTACGTTTGTCATCCATTCGGATGACGCAACGTGTGCGTCACGAGTGTAGAGACGCGGCTCCAACCGACACAGGCCAAGCCGGAGGCGCAAAATTCATGTCGATTTCCAATGGTGTCGCTTATCTGCTCTCGACCTCAACGATTGCCGGGACAACCGCAGCCAAGGCAGCGCTGACGCGGATTGTCCTCAGTATGGGCGCGTTTGCTGCCGCATTCATCAGCGCGTTGGCTTCAAGCTTCCGCAAATCTTCCAGGCGGGGGTGACGGACCATAGACGAACTGACATGCGAGTTTGTCTGTGAGAGACGGTCCCGGATGCGGTACGTCGCCCGCATCCGGGACAGCGTTCTCACCGCTTGAACAGCCCCATGATTTCAGCCTTCGCCAGTGTGTTGAAATGCAGGTTGAAGCCGACGACGGCGGCCGAGGTGTCCGATTTCACATCGATCTTGTCGGCCTTCACCGCGAACACAGTGAACAGATAGCGGTGCGGATGATCGCCTTCGGGCGGGCATGGGCCGCCATAACCGGGCGCGCCATAATCCGTCCGCGTCTGCAAGGCGCCGGCCGGCATTTTGCCGCCGGCGCTGCCCGCGCCGAGCGGCAGCTCGCTCACAGCCGGCGGAATGTTCACCACCAGCCAGTGCCAGAAACCGGAGCCGGTCGGCGCATCAGGATCGTAACAGGTGATCGCAAAGCTCCTGGTGCCCGCAGGAGCACCCGACCATTTCAGATGCGGCGATTTGTTGCCGCCGGCACAGCCGAAGCCGAAATCGGCCGACAAAATGAACTCCTTCGGCAAGTAGTCGCCGTCCTTGAAACTGTTGCTCGTGACCGTGAACGCCATGGACCATCTCCCGTCGTTCGTCCAAAGCGCAAAGCGTAGCCCGGTTCGGGCAAATCGCAATGGTTTCAGCAGCCTGACGGCGTTCACGGTTTTTTCGCCGATCGCTGTTACCCAGATGTCCAGCTGGCGATGACCGATATCCTTTCCACCAACCTGTTCGATGCGGCGATCTATCTGTGCCTGTTCGCCGCGGTCGTCATGGGCTTTATGACCGGCCTCTTGCGCAGCCTGGCGACAATCTTCGGTTATATCGGAGGCATGGGTATCGCGGTCGCGGCGACGCCGCGAGTGACGCCGCTCCTCACCACTTATCTGATAATTCCTGCACCGCAGATGTGGGTGGTGGTCGTGGCGATCTTTGTTGCAGCTGGCGTCATCCTCAGCGCCTTGTTGCGCCTTGCGGTGAGCGAAATGGTCAGCCCCAATATCAGCATTCCGGACCGCATCGCCGGGGCAGTGCTGGGAGCACTGCGTGTGGTCCTGCTGGCGGTGATGATCGTTGTCATATTTGATCGCTTTATCCCGCCCGGCCGGGAGCCCGCTTTCCTGAACGGATCAAAATGGCGACCGGCCCTCTCTGACCTCGGCCAGCATGGCTTGCAGGCCCTGCCGCCGGAGGTGGAAGATTACATTGACCGGATCAAACGCCAGCGCCGGATCTGAAATCGGGCATGCCATCTCTACCCCCGGTGATCGCCGCTCTCAGGTTGCGCGCGCGCTATGTGCTCGCCGGCGCGATCATGCTTGCACTCTGGGGCGCAAGCCTGGTCGCGCTGTTTCGCGGCATCGACGGCATCCATATCGTCATGGCTATGGTCGCTACGATCACAGTATTGCCGCTTGGTCTCGTCGCCTTGCTTGGCGGCATGTCCGGCAGCGAGGCCAACATGCGACGGGCCCGAATGGCGCTGTTTGCCGCCGGCGCACTGCTGGCGCTGATCGTGACGGCAGAGGTGGCCCGCCGCATGTTGTATGGCGCGAGTCATTAGCCGAAAGACGTAATCCCCCGGGGCGAAAAATGCCCAAGCGACGCGCGAAAAAGAGCAGTGGTAACGTTTTCGCGCGTCCGTTGCCTTGTCACTGGCGCAACCAACCCCGAAGGCGCTACGGTACCGGAGCGTTTTTTGTGTTCAGAGGTTGCCCATGGTGGAGGTTACGTACGAGATCGTCGAGCATGATGGCGGTTGGGCCTACAAGGTGGATGGCGTGTTTTCCGAGACCTTCCCCACGCATGCCGATGCGCTCGCGGCCGCGCAAGCGGCGGCCGAAGAGCAAACCGTACCTGGCCACACGGAGACCATTGAATACGAAGACGAAAAGGGCCGCTGGCACACCGAGACCGCCCGCGGCACAGATCGGCCACAAACACACATCAAGGATAAGGGCTAAGGCGTGGTGCGCCATTTGTCGGGGGAAATAGCATGACGTTGTTGAGAATTTTCGCGATCGCGCTCCTGCTGTCACCGGCCGCGCCGGTTTTCGCGGCGATGATGTCGTCGACGGATCCGACTATGGAAGATGTCGATCCCGGCATCGACCACACCGCGCGCGACAAGGACCTGCCGCCCGAGTTGCGCAAGCAATCGGTGCTCTACAGGACCGAACAGCCGGCCGGCACCATTATCGTCAACACGGCTGATCGCTATCTCTACCTGATCATGGGTAACGGCATCGCGATGCGTTATGGCGTCGGCGTCGGCCGCGACGGCTTCCAGTGGGGTGGCACTCATGCCATCAGCAAAAAGGCGGAATGGCCGGACTGGACTCCGCCGCCGGAGATGATTGCGCGTCAGCCTTATCTGCCGCGCTGGATGGCGGGCGGCCCGGGCAATCCGCTCGGGGCGCGCGCCCTGTACATCGGCGCAACCATCTATCGTATCCACGGCACCAACGCGCCGGAGACGATCGGCCAGGCCGTTTCATCGGGCTGCTTCCGGATGGTCAACGAGGATGTGATCGATCTCTACTCACGCGTGCCGCTCGGCACCAAAGTGATGGTGCAACATCACTAGCGGTGACGCTTACGTCAGGTGAGGGGTTACAAACTGTTGAGTGTCGTGCCCCTCACCCCAGCCCCTCCCCATTGGGGACTGGAAGCAGGTGCGTTTACTGCCACAAGCCGAATGACGCCCACTTGGCTTCGGGAATTTCCTCACCGACGCTGTAAGTGAATGCAACGACTTTCAAATGGTCAGGCGTCGCCGTGCAGCGATACGTGAGCGTGTACCATTTTTTGCGGCTGCGAAAGGCACCGCCGGTTACTTCCAGTGTGTCACCCTTGGCAACCGGCTCCATCATGGCATTCGCCACTGCGCGATCGGGATGGAACTCTTTCTTCTCGGTGCGGATGCGGGTCATCGCGGTGTAGTCGCAAAGCTGCTCAAGCCGTTCGTCCGGCGCCAGCATTTGGAGGCTGCGTTCAAAGCGCTCCAGTCGTTCGCTGGCAAGCGCGGCAGTCGCCGCCGTGATTATCGCGACAAATGCCAGTCCAAATGGCCGCATGAAAACCCCTTTCATCCGATGCCGAGAACCAGGCCTGTTCAAGTGAACGCCTCCGCGGGGATGAGCCGAATGGCCTGTAATCCCGGCCAAACAAAGGCATGCCACGGCGCATCATTTCCTCTGGTTTCCCGGGCGCTGCGCGGCACGAAACGCAGTGGAGTGACGCGCTGCAGACCCGGGACCGTTCCACATAAGAACCTACCGTTGTAACGACCCCGGATCTGCGGGGCGACGCCATGGCGCTGCACCGCATCCGGGGCGCGATTTCTGCGCTGTGCCACGCCTCACATTGCCCTCTTATAGATGTTGGTTGCGCGGCCGCGCCCACCGGCCACGTTGGGATTTGTGTTGATGAACTCGTCGGCCGTGAGTTTGTCGATGGTGCGTTCCTGAGCCTCGCCGGCGAAATTCGGATACGTGCTCGACACGATGTTGAAGGTCACCGTCTTCTTGTCTTCGTTCACGCTGTAGGTGCCGAAGAGCGAGATGCTGCGCCGCATAATCATCGCATATTCCTCGGGCGTACCGGTAAGGCGGTTGTTGCTGGCGATCTTCGGTAGATCGCCGGCGGTGTGAATCTGTGCAAACTGGCCGCCGGCGGTGAAGATCAGGATGCCGCTTGGCGTCTCGCCGAACGGAAACGATTTCTTGCCATCGGGCGCGACCACCTCAGCGACCACAAAATTCCAGGCGCCCACCAGCTGATCGCGCAGGCTTTTCTGCTGCGCGCCGACCGGCGCCGCCGTCAATGCCAGTGCAAAGACGGCCGCAATTCGAATGACCTTCATGGCGTCCTCTGTTGTCCGTGATGCGCCGCGTCAAGTGTATTTCGGATCCCGGTCGAGCAACTCGATCGATATGCCTTGTGGTCCGCGCATAAAGCAAACCTTGATCCCGGGGCGCGGGGAATGCGGTTCCTGGGTGAATTCGACGCCTTTCTTCCTGAGATCTGCGGCAATCGCATCGATGCCGGATACCGCAAATCCGAAATGATCGAGGCCCTGATAGGGCGTTACCGGCGCAGGATTGACGCCATCACCGGGGGTGACCTGGGCGGTGAAGATCATGGCGCCGCCAAGCTTGATATCGACGCGCGGCTTGCCCTGCTGCGTTGTGCGGATGATTTCGGCGCCGAACATCCGCTCAAACCATTTCGCGGTGCCCTCCGGATCCGGCGTGCGCAGATGGATGTGGTCCCAGGTGAAAGTCGCCATGCATGTCCTCCCGTGATGTTTGGCGAAACTAGGACACGACGGGTGGGGTCTGCGCAACAGGGTTGTTGGCACGACCCTCAACTTTGCATTTATGGGCGTGTCCCAAAACCCGGTGTCATGCGCGGGCTTGACCCGCGCATCCATGATGAGGCGCAATGAGTGAGAGCCTCACGCGCGTTTATTTGTCGCGCTGCCTCATGGATTGCCGGGTCAGGCCCGGCAATGACGATGAAGACGCTGCAGATGCGTTTGCTCAGCCACGACAGAATTGTGACAGTCCACGGACGCAATAGTTGCCCACAGGCGCACGTTGAGCGTGCGCATTTCGCTGCATGCGCCGCTGCAATTTTGCTAAACGAAACGATTAACGGAACTGGCAGGCATGGCGCGGAAAATCATTCAGGCAGCGGGCGGCATTGTGGTGCTCAACGGCGCGCGCCCTTTGATTGCCGTCGTGCAACGCACGAAAGATGAACTCTGGGTGTTGCCGCGCGGCAAGCTCAAGGTCAATGAAAGCGCAATCGCCGGCGCCCGGCGCGAGGCGGTTGAAGAAACGGGCCACCGGGTCAAGGTGCGTGAATTTCTCGGCGCCATCACTTACCGCGTGCGTGGGCGACCGAAGATTGTACAGTTCTGGCACATGCAGGCGGCGGTCAATCCGAGCCGTGACGTGATGAAGGACATCATGGCGGTCGAATGGTTGCCGCTGCGGGCAGCGGTGCGGCGGCTGAGCTATCCGTTGGAAAAATTATTCCTTCGCAGCGTTGGACGGAACGCGTTGCGGCGGAAGCATCGCCTGCGGCGCAAGCAACGCAGTCAACATGGCCGCGCGGCTAAGGCACGCGGCCACAAAGCCCGAGTGTCGCACGCCGGGACATCACGCCGCGCGCACAAGCGCGCGGGACGGTCAACCGCGCACACCCGTCAGTCGACGATCTTGCAACGGGTCTTCCGGCAGCTGTCGCGATAGACAGTGCTTTTCGTTCCAATTGGCGGAAGAGTCCTATTGCGCCGCAAGCTTTCCAAAATTTAATTCGCGCGGACACTCCGTTTGATCAATTTCGAATGGCGTGTTCAGGGGTCATTCACGCCCGGAACAGCAATCTCCCTGCCAACTGCACGCAACCGGCGAAGTCACTTGTTGAATGCTGGGAGCTCGGCAAATACCCCGAACGAGGTGCGCTATGACCAGAACAACCAAGGCCCTGACAGCTCTCGCGGCCGCCGCAACCTTTGGCGTCGCAGCTATCGCGGCCCCGCAAGTTGCGGAAGCACGCGGACATCACCATCACAGACATTTCATATTTATCGGCGCGCCGATTGGCGCATACGCTTACTACGATCCGTTTTACTATGGCGGGTGCTACTGGACCCATGAGCGGGTGTGGGATGGTGTTCGCTGGCACCTCCGCCGGGTGAAGATTTGCGGTTAGCCACCGCGACAGCTCCGGTTGGAAGACGAAGACGCGCGGCGAATAGTTGGGCCATGCGGCGCGCTCCCGCGCGCCGCGACAAGCCAGGAATCCAGCGTGATGACGCGATCCCGCCGCAAGCCTTGCCAAAATTTAATCTGCAAAAAGGACCTTTGGAGCAATTTCCAACGGCATATTCACCCGCCATTCACGCGAAAAGCAGGAACCTCTCTTTCAGGAACACCGTTGATGCTGAGCGAAAGTGCGCAGGAAACGAACGGCAGCACCGTTGATTGCACAGGATCTCAGCGAACCCGAGGAATAGTGTCATGACGAGAACAACGAGAACCCTGACTGCTCTTGCGGCCGCAGCGACGCTTGGCCTCGCGGCAGTTTCCACTCCCCAACCCGCCGAAGCACATGGCAGTGGCGGTGCGATCGCCGCCGGCATCATTGGCGGTCTTGCGGTCGGCGCGCTGATCGGCGCTGCCGCACACGGGCCTTACTACGGCCCGGGCTACTACGGGCCAGCCCCTGTTTATTACGGCGGCTGCTACTGGACCCGTCAGCGAGTCTGGGACGGGTGGGGTTGGCGGGTGCGCCCTGTGCGGGTCTGCAGTTAGGCTCTAGGCAAATCAGGCAAACTCGCGCAATAGGTTAAGAAATGGCCCGGATTCGGTTAACGCGTCCGGGCTGATTCCAAAGCAAGAACGAGCCAGCATTTAACAAATTTCCGACATATTGGAACTGTCTCTAGCCGGCTCGGGGACAGGCACAGTTTGGACTTCATCGCTAATGGTCGGTACGGCCGACCTGACCCTGGAGGGATACCCAATGAAGAAGACCATCTTCGCGCTTGCGGCCGCTGCGACTTTGGCAGTCGGCACCCTGAGCGTCCCGACTACTGCCGACGCCCGTTGCTATGGTTGCGCGGTCGGTGCCGGAGTTGCCGCAGGAATCATTGGCGGCGCCATTGTTGGCGGCGCCATCGCCAACAGCGCGCCCGGCTATTATGGATATGGGCCAGCTCCCGGCTATGTCGTGTATGAGGGTTATGGCGCTCCCTACCCGGCTGCCTGCCCGGGCGGATACTGGGCCCGTCGGCCGCTGCATGACCCCTACGGCAATTTTGTCGGCTGGAGCCGTCCGCGGTTCATCTGCCCTTAAAGATCCTTAACGACTTGGGCGGATGATCGGGGCCGAGTTCTATATCGGCCCGAGAGGACGCCCATGAGAAACACGATTATTGCGCTCGCCGCGGTCGCCACATTGACCGCGGCGTTGCCGTCTCCGACACAGGCCTATTGCAACGGATGCGGCGTCGCCGCCGGAGTCGTTGGCGGACTTGCCGCCGGCGCCATCATCGGCAGCGCCATCGCCAACAGCCGTCCGCCGGCCTATGTCGAGCCGGCGCCAGTCTACGCGGCACCGCCTCCGCCCCCTCCGCCCCCTGCCTACGCGGAACCGCCCGACGTTACGGGCGGCATCTGCCACCTGGAAAGACGCCAGGTGTGGATTGAAGGTTACGGGTACCGGTGGCGCCGCATCGAGGTCTGCGACTGACATTCTGTACCCCGGATGCGGCGCAGCACGAAGCGCAGCGAAGTGGTGCGCCGCTGATCCGGGGCCGTTCCAGATTCTGATTTCGTAAAAGTCCCGGGTCTGCAGCGCACCGCTTCGCGCTGCGCTGCGCCCGGGACACACATTTGCGTCGCTCTACCGCCGCATGTGGTCGAGCACGGCGGCGGTCGGCCAGCAGTCAACCTTTAATCCGTTTTTCTTCTGATAGGCGCCAAGGGCGGCGCGCGTCAGCATTCCGGCTTTGCCGTCAATCTTGTCCTTATAGAGACCAAGCGTTGTGAGACGGCGCTGCATGGTCTCGACGTCAGCCGTCTTGAGCTGCGCGCTTTTGCTCCATGGCGTCTCAAACGGCCGCCCGCCGGCGATGCGTTCGCTGAGATGGCCGACGAACAACACATAGAGATCCGAATAGTTGTAGTCCTTGAGAACGAAATAGTTCTTTGGCGCCAGGAAAGATGGGCCATAACTGCCCTCCGGCTGCAGCAGCGATGCGTCATAGGATAGCTCGGCCGTGCTGAGCTTTCGTCCGTAAGCCGGAGTGAATCCAAGCTTGACCCATTCACCAACCGGTTTCGTCACTTCAGGTACGCCGATGCTGCAATCAGCGCCGGCCGGCGCGTGAATCTCGATCGCCCAGGGCTGGCCGGATTGCCAGCCCTTGCCGGCAAGCTGCTTTGCCGCCGAAGCCAGCGCATCCGAGACCGAGCGCCATATATCCACCCGGCCATCGCCGTCGAAATCGACCGCATACTTATAGAATTCCGACGGTAGAAATTGCGTAAGTCCCATGGCGCCCCCCCAGGACGAGCGCATGTCGGCGCGCGGCACCCCGTCCTGGAGCATTTTCAAGGCATGGAGAAATTCGTTCTGGAAGAAATCCTTGCGCTTGCCGACGTACGCCTGCGTCGCCAGAGTGCGGATCGCATCGAGCGGCAATTGGTAGCCGCCATAGTCGGTCTCGCGCGCCCAGATCGCCAGCACCACATTGCCCGGGACGCCGAATTCCTTTTCGATGCGCGCCAGCGTGTCGCGATGCTGCGCGGCGAGCTGCTGGCCCTGCGCAGCGAGCCGCTGGAATGCCGCCTCGCGCAAGTATTGCGCGGGCGTCTGCACGAATTCCGGCTGCGGCGGCTGTTTCTCGGGCTTGCCCGGAATGTCGAGATCGGGAAGCGACAAATCGGGCTCCAGTCCGCGTGTGGCGGCATCGAAGGTCGCGCGCGAGACGCCGAGCGCCTGCGCCGCGGGCCATTGCGCAGCCAGCCATTTCTGGAACGCGGGATCGGCGGCGTGCGAGGGCGGGCAGGCTATCGCAATCGCGACAACCACAGCAGCCGTCACATATTTCGCAATCTCTATCGGCCTCATGGTGAGGAGCGTCGCGAAGCGACGCGTCTCGAACAGCACAAGTCAGATATATCTGACCTGTGCCATGATTTACTTTCTACATCTCGGGTAAACCCGAGATGTAGTGGCCGCCCCATTCTTCGACACGGGCGCTGTGCGCCCTCCCCAGGATGAGGCGGATCAAGGTTTCGCAGGAGCTTCGGATAGGTTGTCATGAGCATGCGGCGTCACCGCGTAAACTTCTTGTACTTCAACCGGTGCGGAATGACCGAATCCGTGCCCAGCCGGCGCATTTTGTCGGCCTCGTAGTCCTGGAAGTTACCCTCGAACCATTCCACGTGGCTGTCGCCCTCAAAAGCCAGAATGTGCGTGGCGATGCGGTCGAGAAACCAGCGGTCGTGGCTGATGATGACGGCGCAGCCGGCAAAATCTTCCAGTGCCTCTTCCAGCGCGCGTAATGTGTCGACATCGAGATCGTTGGTCGGTTCGTCCAGGAGCAGCAGGTTGGCGCCTGAGCGCAGCATCTTGGCCAGATGCACGCGGTTGCGCTCGCCGCCCGAAAGTGTGCCGACCTTTTTCTGCTGGTCGGCGCCCTTGAAATTGAACGAAGCGCAGTAGGCGCGTGAGTTCATCTCCTTCTTGCCGAGCAAGATCATGTCGTTGCCGTTGGAAATTTCTTCCCAGACGGTCTTTTTGCCGTCGAGACTGTCGCGCGACTGGTCGACATAGCCAAGGTGAACCGACTCGCCGATCTTGATCGTGCCCTTGTCCGGCTTTTCCTGCCCTGTGATCATGCGAAACAGCGTGGTCTTGCCGGCGCCATTTGGCCCGATCACGCCGATAATGCCGCCGGGCGGCAGCTTGAAGGTGAGGTCATCGATCAGCAGGTTGTCACCAAAGCCTTTCGAGAGGAGGTCGAAATCGATCACGTTCTGCCCCAGCCGCTCGGCCACCGGGATTGTGATCTGCGCGACGGTGTTGACCTTGGCATTGGCGATCTTGAGCAGCTCCTCATACCGCTGATACCGCGCTTTCGATTTCGCCTGCCGGGCCTTTGGCGAAGACGCAATCCATTCGCTTTCGCGTGCGAGGGTGCGCTGGCGTGCCTCGTCTTCGCGCTGCTCGTGCTCCATACGTTTCTGCTTCTGCCCCAGCCATGAGGTGTAATTGCCCTCATAGGGAATGCCGCGGCCGTGATCGAGCTCGAGAATCCAGCCGGTAACATTGTCGAGGAAGTAGCGGTCGTGGGTGACGATCAGGATCGCGCCCGGGTAGTTGCGCAAATGACCTTCCAGCCAGTTCACGCTTTCGGCGTCGAGATGGTTGGTCGGCTCATCGAGCAGCAGCAGGTCGGGTTGGTCGAGCAGCAGCCGGCACAGCGCCACGCGGCGGCGCTCGCCGCCCGAGAGTTTGGTGACGTCGGCATCGTCAGGCGGGCAGCGCAGTGCATCCATTGCCTGGTCAACCTTGCTGTCGAGATCCCATAGATTCTTGGAATCGATCTCGTCCTGAAGCTTTGCCATCTCGTCGGCGGTCTCGTCGGAGTAGTTAGACGCAATCTCGTTGTAGCGATCGAGCAGCGCCTTCTTGGCGGCGACGCCCTCCATCACGTTTTCGCGCACGGTCTTTTTAGGATCGAGCTGTGGCTCCTGTTCCAGGTAGCCGACGCGCGCGCCCTCGGCGACCCAGGCTTCGCCGCTGAAGTCCTTGTCGATGCCGGCCATGATCCGCAGCAGCGTTGACTTGCCGGAACCATTAACGCCGAGCACGCCAATCTTGGCGTCGGGGTAGAAGGACAGATGGATGTTATCCAGCACCTTCTTGGCCGGCGGATAGGTCTTGGTCAGACCCTGCATGTGATAGATGAATTGGCGACCGTTCATTGCCGTCTCGGAATACCCTTGGCTCCAACCCGAATCCGTCCGTCCGCGCTCCTAGCGCTGCCGCACGTAATGTCGGGAATGCGCGGCTGATGTAGCGGCGGGAACCCGAAAGAGCAAGCGGGGCGCTGCCCATGCGCTGGTATGCGGCCGCAGTAAATTTCTGGAAAGGGTGATCGCAAAAATGCCGCGTGAGTCCTTCGCGGGTACCGGTTTTTAACCTCTACGGGACGATGATCCATGAACCTCGGCGCCAAGCGGGGCGACCAAGGGACAGGCGGCCCAATCCTGGACCGCCGGCCGGTGTGGGAGCTGCATCATGGGTCGCGCCATATTGGCTTTCTCCGGTACCGCGATTGCGCTGCTGCCCCGCCCCTTCATCATTATTTTCAGCAGCTTCTTCGGCAGCTTCTGGCGCGAAATGACCCGCGACGCCATCCGCCGCTACCGGCCGGAGTTGCACTATATGCGCGGGCCCGGTCCTGCCTGGCGCGCCAAACACGGCATTCGTTCTCGGGACTAACCCCCTTTCCTTTCGTTGCTTGATGCCTAAGGTGACGCGGCCCGGAAAATCCGGGCGCAGTGAAAGGGTTTCTGCATGGTTCGGGCAGCCATTCTGGACGACTACCAGAACGTTGCGATGGGGTTCGCCGACTGGTCTTCGATCGCCAAGGACGTTGAAATCAAGGTCTTCAACAAACCGTTTACCAGCCAGGACGAGGTAATTAAGGCGCTCCAGGGCTTTGCCGTCGTCATCGGCATGCGTGAGCGCACCCCTTTCCCGCGCAAGGTCATCGAGGCGCTCCCCGATCTGAAGCTTCTGATCACGACCGGCGCCCGCAACGCGTCTTTCGACGTCAAGGCCTGCAGCGAGCGCGGCATCACGGTTTGTGGAACCGGGGGGGCCGGCAGCCCGACCACCGGCATCGCCTTTGGCCTGATGCTGGAACTGACCCGCCGGGTTGGCTTCGAGAATGCGCGGCTCAAGGCCGGCGCACCCTGGCAGATCACCATCGGCCGCGACCTTGAAGGGCTCACGCTGGGCATTCTCGGCCTGGGCAAGCTGGGCCAGCGGTCCGCCACGGTCGGCAAGGCTTTTGGCATGAAGATAATCGCCTGGAGTCAAAATCTAACCGAGGACAAGGCCAAGGCTGCGGGTGCCGAATTCGTCTCAAAAGAAAATCTGTTCCGTAATGCCGATTTTGTCACAATTCATGTGGTGCTGAGCGACCGCTCGCGCGGGCTGGTCGGCGCGAAAGAACTCGGCATGATGAAGAAGACGTCGTATTTGATCAACACATCGCGTGGACCGATCGTCGACGAGAAGGCGCTGATCGCGGCTTTGCAAAACAAGACCATCGCCGGCGCCGGCCTCGACGTCTTCGATATCGAACCACTGCCGCTCGACCATCCGTTCCGCAAGATGGACAACGTCGTGATCACGCCGCATCTCGGCTATGTCAGCGAGCAGAATTACCGGAAGTATTTCCCCGATGTCGTCGAGGATATCCGCGCCTGGCTCGACGGCAAGCCGGTCAGGGTAATTGACGCGAAGTAGTTTTCCGCGTCGGCCCGTGAAAACGGAAATTCAGCGACTACCGAGGCAGATCTGCTTTTGCAGCTATCTTACAAACCGAGCAACTTCGCCGCGTTGTTGTAGGCGATATCAGCCCGCAAGGATTCATCCAGCGGTACGGTGTCGAGGAACTCGCAGCCTGGCCAGTCGAATGGATAGTCGGCCGAGAACATGACGCGGCCGCGTCCCAGCGCATCGAGCGAGCAACGCACCGGCGGAAGGTCGTACATCCCAGAAGTCGTCACCCATACGTTCTCTTTAAGATAGTGCGACGGCGGCTTCGGCAAATTCCAGCCATAGGGCGCCGAGCGGCTGTCGAAGCGCCAGAGCTGGAAAGGCAAGGTCTCGCCCAGATGGCCGAGCACGAGCTTGGCTTTCGGATAGCGATGAAAAACTCCGCCGGAGATGATGCGCAACGCGTGCGAGCCCGTCTCCACGCCCCAACCCCACATCGGCCGCGCCAGCACATTATAGCCGGCAATCGCGGGCAACGGAGCCACCGGGTCTGCCGGATGCAGATAAATCGGCGTGCCGAGCGCCGCTGCATGTTCCCAGAACGGGTCATAGGAACGATCATCAAGATATCTGCCGTTGGTGTGTCCGTTGATCATGGCGCCGCAGAATTTGAGCTCGCGAACGCACCGCTCGAGTTCGGCGGCCGCTGCCTTTGCGTCCTGCATGGCAAGATGTGCAAAACCGGAATAGCGGTCGGGACGCTTCTGTACTTCCTTTGCCAGGAAATCGTTCGATGCGCGTGCAGCGCGCACAGCTTTGGCCGTATCACGCTCCGTCTGCACACCAGGGCCGGCGATCGCCAGCACTGCACGTGCGATGCCGGTCTTGTCCATCATCGCCAGCCGCTGCTCGCCGAAGTCGGTCAGGCTCGCATAGAGCTGCGCGGTCTTGGCCGGCGCGACATCGACCATAGTCGGCCGCCAATAGGGCTCCGTCGCGGGGTCAAGGAAATGCTCTTCGAGCGCGATTTTTTTGACCATGAACGTCTCCCGTCCCCGCAGCAGAACCGATTTTTTCGTTTGTCTGTACCGTATTTTGGGCTAACGTGTCCCACGATGCAAGGCGGCAAAAAGACCGCTGGCAGAGCGTACCGGTGGGAAGCGTCATGAGCAGGCTCGTCACCAACGACAAAAGCCAGGTCCAGGTCATTGCTCGCGCGGCCACCATTCTGCGGGCGCTGGAAGAAGAAAATGCCGGGCTCAGTCTTGGGCAAATAGCGCAGCGCGTGAATCTCGCGCGCTCCACCGTGCAGCGCATCGTCGCAGCGCTCGAAACCGAAAAGCTGGTTATCGCGGCGACGCCGAACGGGCGCGTCCGGCTCGGGCCCACAATCTTGCGGCTGGCGGCCTCCGTACGAAGCGATTTCGTTGCGCTGGCGCGGCCATTCCTGGAACGGCTATCACAAGAACTTCATGAAACCGTCGACCTCTCGACCGTCAAGAAAGATCATCTTGTCTTTATCGATCAGGTCATCGGCTCGCAGCGATTGCGCGCAGTATCGGCGGTCGGTGATACCTTCCCGCTTTACTGCACGGCCAACGGCAAGGCCTATCTGGCGCAACTCTCCGATTCCGCAGTCGAAGCATCGATCGGCCGCGCTTATGAAGCTCGCACGCCGAAGACGCTGACCCGCCTCGATACATTGCTTGCCGACCTCAAGGCTGCGCGCCGCAGTGGCGTTGCCTACGATCGTGAAGAGCACACACTCGGCATTTGCGCTGTCGGCGTTGCATTGCACGACCCGCTCGGTAACGCCGTGGCCATTTCGGTGCCTGTCCCGAGCCAGCGATTCCAAAATAGTCAGGCGCTGATTGCCGAGCGCCTGATAGCCACGAAAACCGCATTGGAGAACCATATGAATTCCGCTGCTGCTTGACATCGATGGCAGCGCCCACAAACGCGAACAAGGGAGGATGCCGTGGCCAAACGAATTCGCGGCGTGACGTTTGAAGAAAATCTGAAGAACAGCATGGGGCTTGAGTTTTACAACCTGTCCCATCGTTTTGGCTATCAGTCCCCGAACTGGCCTTATTTCGAGGACGTCAAGATCGAACGTATTCACTACATGGCGAAGTCGGGCGTGCTGTCACAGCGCATTACGACATCAATGCACAACACGACCCATATCGACGCACCCGCTCACGTGGTGCAAGGAACACCATTCATCGATGAGGTACCGCTGCCGCACTTCTTCGGCTCCGGCATCGTTGTTTCGATCCCTAAGAACAAGTGGGAGCCGATCACCGGCGATGATCTTGAGAAGGCCTGCGGCAAGATCGTTCGTCCGCGTGACGTGGTCATCGTCAATACCGGCTGGCACAGGTTCTACGAGGACAGCGAGGACTATTTCTGCCGCGCACCCGGCTTTGTACCGTCGGCCGGCGAATGGTTCGTGAAGAAGAAAGTCAAGGTGGTCGGCCACGACACTCAGGCCAACGATCACCCGCTCGCCACCGCCATTGGCCCGCAACGCAATGGGCCTTTGCATCCGCACCTGGCCGAGGAATATCGCGAGTGGTCCGGCGGGCGTGACTGGAAGGACGACTTCCCGGAATGGGAGCCCGTCCACCGGATTCTCTTCAGGAACGGCATTCTCGGCATCGAAAACGTCGGCGGCGATATCGACAAAGTCACCGGCAAGCGGTGCACTTTCGCCTACTTTCCATGGAACTGGGATCGCGGCGACGGTTGCATCGTGCGTCTGGTCGCCATTGTCGACCCCACAGGAAAATATCGAATCGAGCCCGGGAGGAAATTCTGATGATCGTCCGCAAGCTTTCTGAGGCGAAACGTTACGAGGCGCCGAACCATCGCAACTATGAATCTCTGCGGCTGTTCGGTGCGGAGATGGGCGGGTCGCAGGCGCTGATCTTCGGCGTCTCGCATTTCCAGCCCGGCGGCGGAGCCGGGCCCGATGCGTCACCACCGGAAAAAATTTATCACGTCCTTAAAGGTGAACTGACGGTGATCGCGGGCGGCAAGGAAATCGTGGCCAAGCCGGGCGATACCTGTTTCATTGCGCCGAACGAGAACCGTGAAATCATCAACCGCGGCAAGGACGTTTGCACCATTCTGGTCGCGGTCGCCGCGCCGAAGTGACACGGAAGGCGTGAATGGCCGGGACAAACCCGGCCACGACAAGAGAATACCGGGAGGACGCGATGTCCGACGATATCCTGAAAAACCCGCTGTCCTTGTTCGACATCAAGGACAAGACCGCCATCATCACCGGCGCGTCCGGCGCCTTTGGCGCCCTGGCGGCGAAAACATTTGCAGGCGCGGGCGCCAATGTAGTTCTGGCGGCCAGCAAGGAAGCCGAGCTGAAAAAAGTAGCCGCTGAATGTGAAAAACTTGGCGGCAAAACGGCAATCATCGCGCTGCGCCCAAGCTCGGAGGAAAATTGCGACAAGATCGTCAAGACCGCCGTGGACAAGTTCGGCCGTGTCGACATCCTGGTGGTCGCTTCCGGACTCAACAAGGTGTCGAAGATCGTCGACCAGAAAGTCGAGGATTTTCTCGACGTCATGGATGCCAACGTCAATCAGTCATGGCTGATGGCGCGCGCTGCCGGAAAGCAGATGCTCAAGCAGGGCCAGGGCGGCAAGGTGATCCTCACGTCGTCTGCGCGCGGATTGCTCGGCCATCCGGCAGGCTATAGCGCGTATTGCGCTTCAAAGTCGGCGGTCGACGGCATCACCAAGGCGCTCGGCTGCGAATGGGGCGAGAGCGGAATCACCGTGAATGCGCTTGGACCGACCGTATTCCGCTCACCGCTCACCGCCTGGATGTATGAGGACACCGAGCGCGCGCAGACCGTACGCAAGGGTTTTCTTGCACGCGTGCCCAAGGGCCGGCTGGGAGAACCAGAGGATCTGGCCGGGCCGCTCCTTTTCCTCGCGTCAAAGGCCTCGGATTTCTATACCGGCCATATCCTCTACGCGGACGGCGGCTACACGGCGGGGTGATGCATGACGAAAGCGCGCATCACGGTGATCGGTGCCGGGCTTATGGGCCACGGGATCGCGCAGGTGTTCGCGCTCGCGGGCCATGACATCATAATTTACGACTCGGTGCGGGCGAGCCTCGACAGCGCCAAGGCGCGTATCCTTGCCAACCTGAAGGATCTTGGCGATGACGAGCACGCTGTCGAGCGGGTTAGCCCGGTGGGAGAGCTTGCAAGCGCGGTCCGCGACGCCGACTACGTGGTTGAAGCGGTGCTGGAGGACTTGCCGCTCAAACGGAAACTGTTCGTCGAGATCGAAACGCACGTTCGCCCGGCTACGATTCTTGCCAGCAATACATCCGTAATACCGATCACAAAGATCATGGAAGGCCTGAAACGGCGCGAGCGTGCGCTCGGCACTCATTGGTGGAATCCGCCCTATCTTGTGCCGCTGGTCGAGGTGATTGAAACGCAGTGGACTTCGCCACAAGCCGTAGAATTCACGATGAAGCTGCACGCTGCGGCCGGGAAGAAGCCAGCGCATGTCAAAAAGGATGTGCCTGGCTTTATTGGCAATCGTCTGCAGCACGCGCTCTGGCGTGAGGCAATTGCGCTGGTTGAGCAAGGCATCTGCGATGCGGAGACCGTGGATAACGTGATCAAGGCGGCGTTCGGCCGCCGGCTGGCCGTGCTTGGCCCGCTGGAAAATGCCGATATGGTCGGTACCGATCTGACGCTGGCGATCCACAAGACCGTGCTGCCGGACATCGACAGCCGCCCGGGGCCTTCGCCCTATCTGGAAAAACTGGTGAAAGATGGCAGGCTCGGTTTCAAATCGGGCGAGGGATTCCGCAAGTGGCCGCCCGAACAGCAGGCGGCCTTGCGTTCACGAGTGTTACAACATCTCAAGAGAGCGCGCGCCCAGGACATTTGACGCGCGACAAGGGAGGGTGACCATGACCAAGACGATTTCGCGCCGTGCGCTGGTCAAGACCGGCCTTGGTGTCATCGCTGCGCCCGCGGTGCTGCGCGTGCTGCCGGCGGAAGCACAATCGCAAGTGATCAAGGTCGGGCATGTTAGCCCGAAGACTGGCCCGCTCGCCGGCTTCGGCGAAGCCGACAGCTTTATCCTCGAACAAGTCCGCGGCATCTTGAGCAACGGTCTTAACAATGGCGGCAGGACTTACAAGGTCGAGATCATAACCAAAGACAGTCAATCGAGCGGCAGCCGCGCGGCGGAAGTCGCGTCTGAACTGATCCTCGGAGAGAAAGTCAATCTTATCGTTGCCTCGGCTACACCCGATACGACCAATCCTGTTTCCGATCAGGCCGAGGTCAACGAGGTCCCATGCATCACGACCAATTGCCCCTGGCAGCCCTATTTCTTTGGCCGCAAGGGTGATCCGAAGAAAGGCTTCACCTGGACCTACCACTTCTTCTGGGGCCTCGAGGACGTGATCGCATCGTTCCTCGCACTATGGGATGAACTGCCTACCAATAAAGTCGTCGGAGGGCTGTTCCCAAACGATGCTGACGGCAACGCCTGGGGTGACGCGAAACTCGGCCTCCCGCCGGCGTTGGCGAATGCAGGTTATAAACTGCACGACCCCGGCCGCTATCAGCTCATGAACAACGACTTCACCTCGCAGATTTCGGCATTCAAGGCCGCGGTTGCGGAGATTGTGACAGGCAACATGATCCCGCCCGACTTCGCGACTTTCTGGTCGCAGGCCGCGCAGCAAGGTTTCAAACCGAAGATCGTCACGATCGGCAAGGCGCTGTTGTTCCCCTCGGTGATTGAATCACTCGGCGCGCGTGGTAACGGCCTTACCAGCGAGATCTGGTGGACGCCGAACCATCCTTTCAAATCGGGGCTGACCGGGCAGAGCTGTCAACAACTCACCGATGCCTACACCAAAGCCACGAACCGCCCGTGGACGCAGCCGATCGGTTTCCAGCATGCGCTGTTTGAGGTGGCGATTGATGTCATCAAGCGCGCGAAGAACCTGAGCGATCCGAAGTCGATTCTCGAATCGATCGTCGCGACCAATTACCAGTCGATCGTCGGCCCGATTCAGTGGACCGGAGCACCGGTGAAGAACGTCACCAAGACGCCGCTGGTGGCCGGGCAGTGGCAGCGCAAGAACGGCAAGTTTGATCTCGTCATCGCCGAAAACAAGACGGCGCCGAATATCCCGGTTGGAGGCAAACTGCAGCCGATCTCCTGACGTCGAGCAATGGCTCCGATCCTCGCGCTCGAGGCAATCGCGAAACGGTTTGGCGCCGTGGTGGTGGCCGATGGCATCGATTTTGCGCTGAATGAAGGCGAAGCGGTCGGCATCATCGGACCGAATGGTGCCGGTAAGACGACGTTATTCAGCATCGCCGCCGGTACGATCGCTCCTGATGCCGGCCGTGTGCTGTTTGCGGGCGAGGACATCACTCACCTGACCGCGGAACGCCGCTGCCGCAAGGGCCTGGCGCGATCGTTCCAGATCCCGCAACCGTTCTCCGGCATGACCGTGTTCGAGAACGTGGTTGTGGCCGCTGCCTTCGGCGCCAATGAGGCGGAGGCTGCGGTCTATGATCGCTGCGTGGAATTGCTCGAACGGTGCGGCCTGGTGAACAAGGCAAATCAAAGCGCCGGCGGTCTTACATTGCTCGATCGCAAGCGGCTTGAGCTGGCGCGCGCGCTCGCGACAAAGCCACACGTGCTGCTGCTCGACGAAGTTGCGGGCGGCCTCACCGAGCATGAATGCACGGCTCTGGTTGCGCTGATCAAGGATGTGCAGGCAAGGGGCGTGTCGATTGTCTGGATCGAGCATGTGGTGCACGCCTTGCTCGCTACCGTCGACCGTTTGCTGGTCCTGCATGGCGGCAAGCTCATCGCGCAGGGCGATCCGCATGTTGTGATCCGCAGTCCACAGGTGGCGGAGATTTATATGGGGATCGCCGCCGATGCCTGATGAGGCCCTGCTCGACGTCAAGGCAATCGATGCCTTCTACGGCGACTTCCAGGCGCTATTTGGCGTCTCGCTCAGTGTCAGAGCTGGCCAAGTGGTCGCCGTGATCGGGGCTAATGGCGCCGGCAAAAGCACGCTTCTTAAGAGCATTGCCGGGCTTATGCACCCGCACAGCGGCGAGATCCTCTTCGAAGGTACATCGGTGGCCGGTTCACCTGCCTTTGACAGGCTCGGCCGCGGTATTGCTCTGATTCCTGAAGGACGCAGGCTTTTCCCTTCGCTCACGGTTGAGGAAAATCTGTTGATCGGCGGCCAGTCGCGCCGTCCCGGACCCTGGACGCTCGCGCGGGTGTACGAATTGTTCCCGCTGCTGGCAGAGCGGCGAAACTTGCCCGCGCCTGCGCTTTCCGGCGGCCAGCAGCAGATGGCGGCAATCGGCCGCGCTTTGATGGCCAACCCCCGCCTGCTGCTGTGCGACGAAATCAGTCTCGGCCTCGCGCCGGTCGTGGTGCGCGACATCTATGCACAACTGCCGCAGATAGTGGCGGAAGGCCTGTCATTGATCATCGTCGAGCAAGACATCTTGCAGGCGCTGCGCGCGGCAAGTCACATCTATTGCCTGCAAGAGGGCCGCATCGCGCTGCAAGGGCCAGCGGGCGAGCTTACGCGCGAGACAATTTCAGCCGCGTACTTCGGGGTCTGACGGATGCAATGGTTCAACGTCATCGTGCAGGGTGTGCTGATCGGCGGCCTCTACGCCATGTTCGCGGCCGGTCTGTCGCTCATCTTCGGTGTCATGCGGCTGGTCAACATCGCGCATGGCGATCTTATCGTGCTCGCTGCCTACATCTCACTGATGGTGATGCAGGGATTCGGCGTAGATCCCTTGACCTCACTGGTCCTGGTCGTTCCCGTCATGGCGGCAATCGGCTATGCCTTGCAACGCGGACTGCTCAACCGCACGCTCGGCGACGATCTGCTCCCACCGCTGCTAGTGACATTCGGTCTTTCCATCATCATCCAGAATGGACTGCTGGAATTGTTCACCGCTGATAGCCGCAGGCTGCAAGCGGGTTCCATTGAGGTCGAGACCTTCCAGCTGGCGCAGGGCGTGTGGATCGGCGCGCTGCCCATGATCCAGTTCACCGTCGCCCTTGCGGTGATCGCCGGATTGCAGATCCTGTTCTACAGGACCGCGCTGGGACGTGCATTCCGCGCGACTTCCGATGATCAGCCGGTGGCACAGTTGATGGGCCTCGACACGCGTCATGTCTTCGCCATGGCCATGGCGCTGTCACTGGCGATCATTGCCATTGCCGGTGTTTTCCTGGCCGTTCGTACCAACTTCGATCCGGCAATCGGCCCGGCACGGCTCATTTTCGGCTTTGAGGCGGTGATCATCGGCGGACTAGGCAGCATGTGGGGTACGCTCGCGGGTGGCATCATCCTTGGCGTATCGCAAGCAGTGGGCGCTCAGATTGATCCCGGTTGGCAGTTGCTCGCCGGCCATCTTGTGTTTCTCGTCATTCTTGCGGTGCGGCCACAGGGCCTGTTTCCCAAGGTGTCGGGATGAGGAGGGTCGAACACGCCACGCGTTCCAGCCAGATCGGCGTCGTCGTCATCGCCATCGCCCTGGTTGTACTCGCGCTGGCACCGTTCTGGGGCGACCGCCAGACTCTGCGGCTTCTGGCCGAAATGTTCACGTTCGTTGCGCTGGCGAGCCTGTGGAATCTGCTTGCGGGCTATGCCGGGCTCGTGTCCGTCGGACAGCAAGCTTTCGTCGGTTTTGGCGGCTATCTGCTATTTGCTTGCGCCATACTGCTCGACGTGCATCCGGTCACCGCCATCCTGGTCGCCGGGCCGGTCGGGGCGATCGTGGCCGTCCCGGTCGCCGCGCTGATATTCAGGCTGCGCGGCGCCTATTTCGCCATCGGTACCTGGGTCGTCGCCGAGGTATTTCGACTGCTCGCCTCGCAAATTTCCGTCCTTGGCGGTGGCTCCGGTATCAGCCTGCCTGCCTCGGTCGTCGTTGCCATGGCGCCAACCCGGCAAATGCGGGAATTCGAAATTTACTGGCTCGCGCTGGCGCTCACCGTCGTGATCCTCGGCGCGATCATCGCGTTGCTGCGCTCACGTCATGGGCTCGCACTTACTGCTATCCGTGACAACGAACTGACAGCCCAGAGCAATGGCATCGATGTCGCACGCATCAAATTGGTCGTCTACGTGCTCACTGCATTCGGTACGTCGATGATAGGCGCATTGATCTTTTTGCAGAAGCTGCGCATCTCGCCCGACACCGCTTTCAGCGTCAACGATTGGACCGCATTTGTTATCTTCATCACCGTTATCGGCGGTATCGGGCGTATCGAAGGGCCCATTATCGGCACCATCATCTTCTTCGCTCTGCGGCAAATGCTGGCCGACCTAGGGAGCCTCTATTTGCTGATGATGGGCGCGGTTGCCATCGTTGTGATGCTATGGGCACCGAAAGGACTCTGGGGTCTGATCGTGGAACGTTTCGGCTGGCAGGCACTGCCGCTCCAGCGGCACCTTGTGCTCGGAAAAGAGACGGGAGGAAAGTCATGAGCCCGATTATCGACATTTACTGTCATATCTTCCCGGACCGTTATTTCCAGGAGATGACCCGAGTGGCGCCGAAACTGGAAAATATCGGTAAGCGCCTGCGCGGTGTCGCCAAGCTGTTCGACCTCGATGCGCGCTTCAGGGAGATGGACGAGTTCGGTGATTACCGGCAAATCATTTCGCTGCCCAATCCGGCGATCGAGGATATCGCTGGCCTGACCGAGGGCATGCAACTCGCGCGTATTGCGAATGACGCAATGGCCGAACTTTGCCGGAAGCACCCGGAGCGCTTTCCCGCTTTCGCTGCTGCTTTGTGTCTGACCGATGTCGAAGGCTCGGTCGCCGAGGTACGGCGCGCCGTCAGGGATTTGGGCGCTCGCGGTGTTTTGATCTACACGAACGTTGCGGGTGAACCGCTCGACGATCCCAAATTTGATCCGATTTTTGCCTGTATGGCCCAGCTCGACCTGCCGATCTGGCTGCATCCAGTCGGCACGGCAGCAATGCCCGACTACCCGGCGGAGAAGAAATCGCGTTTCGAAATGTGGTGGTGTTTCCACTGGCCATATGAAACTTCGGTGGCCATGGTTCGGATGGTGTTCTCAGGTTTACTGGACCGCTATCCGAAACTGAAGATCATCACCCACCATCTCGGCGGCATGATTCCCTATTACGATGGCCGCGTGGGGCCGGGTCTGAAAGTGCTTGGGCAGCGAACTTCCGACGAGGACTATTCGAAAATCCTGCCGTCATTGAAACGGCCGCACATCGACTATCTGCACGACTTCTATGCCGACACTGCAATGTTCGGCGGCGGCGTGCCGGCGACGCGTTGCGGCTATGAATTCTTCGGTGCCGACAAGGTCGTTTTTGCCACCGACACGCCGCTTGGACCGATTGCGCCCACGATCAAGACCGTGGAAGGCTTGGGCCTTTCAGCTGCGGAAAAGCGCAAAATTTTCGCCGGCAATGCAGAAAAGCTGCTGAATATGAAGTTCAACTAGATCGCATTGATCTGGCCTTTTTCTGCTTCCTCTCCAGCCGCGGTTATCATACCGGTAAAGCTTGGCGGGTCGCTCGCCGGAAAGCTGTCGTCGGAACTTGTCACCACCTGGTCTTCGTGCCGCTTGTCCCGCTCGCGCTCCTCTTCGATATTTTCGCGCACCGGCCTGTGACAAGCCGGCGAGTGTTTGGATTCAATCATTTTTCACTCTCCTCAGGCCGCAGATTAAAGTTCCGCGCCAAAGTAAATTCGCGCCGCAATTGCAACTCCCAAAGGCAGGAAGGCGTTCCTTTCCGTAAAAACTGCCGATGACCCGATCACGCGGCTTTCGCAAGGGCGCGTGCGCACGTTCTCAGATCGGCGACGAATCGTTTGTATTGCGCGCGCTTTCCTGCATCATCCTCGATGCGCAAAATGTAGGACGGGTGAATTGTGGCCAGCATTTGGCGGCCATCCGGCAACGGCAATAGTCGTCCCCGAATCTTGTTGATGCTGAGCGGCCTGCCGGAAATGCTGCGTAGCGCCGTCGCACCCAAGGCCACAACAATGTCTGGCCGGACAAGCTTCCGTTCGATGTCGAGCCATAATCGGCAACGATCAATTTCATAGGTATTCGGACGCTTGTGCAGGCGCCGTTTGCCGCGCGGTTCAAACTTGAAATGTTTGACCGCATTCGTCACGAAGACCTCCTTGCGCTCGATGCCAGCATCGGCCAGCGCCTTTGCCAGAATGCCTCCCGCCGGCCCGACGAAGGGCTTGCCCTGCTTGTCTTCCTGATCGCCTGGCTGCTCGCCCACCATCATGATTCGTGCCCTTGCCGGTCCTTCTCCTGGCACGACCTGAGTTGCAGGCTTATAAAGCAGACAGCGCGTGCACCCTTGTTCGGCCGCGCGCAATGCCTTGAGCGATTTGATGGGCGGGGATTGAATCACGTGTAAAGCCTCCGCACTGATGCAACGGCCTTGTCGAGAATCCGGTTCCGTCAGAGGTCCTGCTTGATCCACGCCGTCTGCACGTTTTCGCACCAGTTGCCGACATTCCATTCACCCCAGCCGCCGAGGCCGCCTAATTCGTCAGGGCCGCAATAGACCGGCACATGGATAACCGACAGACCAGGATGAGCGTGTGCAGTCTTCAACGCGGCGCGGAGTGAATCGGCGGTATCTCCGCCGGACATAGCCAAAACGCCAGGTACCGCGGAAGCAAGCTTCTGATAGTCGACGGCGACACTGTCGTTCGTGCGAAACGCTTCATTGTATTGTGCAAGCTGCAGGCCGGTGATCGCCGCCATGCGACGATTGTCGAAGATCACGATCATGCCGTGCACTTTGTGCTCGACCGCGTCGATCAAGATTTGAGGATTCATCATGAAAGAACCGTCGCCTGAAAAGGCGATGCCGTAGCGTGGTTTATCGGCCAGCGCCGAAGCCAGCAACGCACTGGCAGCAAACCCCATGTAGGAAGCGCCTGCCTCCGTGAACGTATCGCCCGTCCGCTCATCCTCGACAATTTGGAAACCGTTGGCCTGCACGTCTCCCGCGTCGAAGAATTTGGCAGCGTCGATTTGCTTTGCGAAATCGGCGACGATCTTGATCGCCGCCGGCTGCGGCAACACAGCCTTTTGCCAGGTACCATCGCGCAAGGGGGCGGATTCGAAACGCTTGCGCTTGTAGGCGGCCCATTCCGCTTTTTTGTCGACGCATGCCTTGAGCCAGGCCTTTTTGTTGGTGCTGGCACCAGACTTCTCCAGCTTCGCCGCAAGGCGCTCCGCCACGGCGGAAATATCCCCGACCAACGCTACGGTCTTGTTGTAATGCAGCGCGTCAGCCAAATCGCCGTTGATATTGATCACCGCCTGCGCGTGCTTGTAGCCAATTCCCGAGCAATCTGCCTGGCAGACCGCGCGCGAGCCGATGACAATCAGAAGTTCGGCTTCGGCCATCGCATAGTTGCCGCTGATCGAGCCCTTTGAACCACCGACATGCATGTTCTGCGCATGTGCGTCAGGCAACACGCCGGTCGAGCCAGGCGATAGAACTACCGCAGCTCCTGCGGCTTCTGCCAGCAGCCTCATCGCCTTGTCATGACCGCGCGTACCGCCGCCGGCCTTAATCGCGACTTTGGCAGCTTTTGCGATCATTGCTGCCGCTTGGCTGATCGCCGCATCATCAGCGGGCGCAAGTTTCGGCAAATCAGCCCGGGCCGGCAGAGCCGCGATATTGATCGTAACTTTTGCCGGTTGCGTGTTGAGCGGCAGCAACAGGTAGAACGGTCCTGCTCGATAAGGGTGGTTCACGCAGAGGGCGCCGCGGCGCAGCGCATCGCGCAAGCCCTCGGGCGTATGCAGGATATAGGACTGGCCCATGATGGCGGTCATGCGTCCGAACAGACCCTGCTCCTCCTTCGGCACTTGCTGCATGTTGTAGCCTTCGCCGAAGGTCGTCTCGTCGCCGTAGATATGATAGACGCCAATGCCGTTTGACGCAGACGCCAAGGAACCGGCGAACGCCTGCATGGCTCCGGGTCCGATCGAGGTCACGACCGCTGAGCGCTCTCCATACTGCCAGCGCAGCGCAGTCGCGGCGTGCGCCATCTCGATTTCGTTGCGGCAATTAATGGTACGGGTCGCGCCTTCTTCTTCGTAGATGCGCAGTGCATTGCCGAGATCGGTCGAACCGTGGCCGAAGATGGCAAAATACTTGCGTACGCCCTGCTTAAGCAGACCCAAAACGAGCGCTTCCGACAATGTGCATTCGAACAGCTTGGGAAGGCCCTTGACCAGGGCCTGCTCTACTCCACCCGCTCTGGTGACAGCGCGGGCGCGCTCACGCATCGCACTTTCGCTGTCGCCTCGCGTCAGCATCAGTTGGTCTTCTCTGCAGCTGCCTTCAATACCGGATTCCAGCGCGCAATATCGGCCCTCAGCAATCCGGTGAGGTAATCGGGACCGCGCTGTGCTTGCGGCGGCACCGTGCCACCGAGTTCCAGCAACCGGCTGGCAACAGCTGGATCATCGAGCGCCTTGTTCAGGGCATCGCTGAGCTTCTTTACGACGGCCTTCGGCGTATCCTTTGGGGCAAAAATCGCGCTCCAAATGTTGATCTGATAATTGCCAGCACCAACTTCTTTAGCCGAGGGAACGTCCGGCAGTGCTGGCGACCGGTCATTACCTGACACCACATAGGCTTTCACCGTCCCACCACGGATCGCGCCCTGCACGCTGACGACCTGCTCGCAGAAGAAATCAACATGTCCGCCAACCACATCGTTGAGTGCGGGGCCAGTGCCGCGATAGGCAACCAGATTGGGCCTCAGCCCCAGCTCGGACGTAAACAGCAGGCATGCCATATGTGAAGAAGAACCGACGCCGCCGTGTGCCTGTTTTACGCTGTCACCGTTTTTTTTCAGATAGTCCACGAATTCCCTGAAGTCCCTCGCCGGAAAATCTTTTCGCGCGACGACGACGGCGGGTGCATTTGCCGTTAAGCCGATCGGCTCGAAGTCCTTGGTCGAGTCATATTTCAGGTTAGTGTAGAGCGCCGGCGCCGACACGTGAGATCCCATGCTGGCAGCGAGCAGCGTATAGCCGTCGTGATCCGAGGTCGCCGCCCGCGCAGTACCGATGGTTCCGCCGGCACCGCCGACATTCTCGATCACGATGTTCTGCCCGAGCCCCTTGCTCATGCCATCCGCCATGATGCGTGCGACCACATCACTCGGGCCGCCCGCTGGATAAGGAACAATCATCGTGATTGGATGGGTGGGATAATTCTGTGCCGTCGCCTGCATGCCGCTGGCTGTCAGCAAGACCGCCGCGACGAAACCTATGCAAACCTTATTCATGAATTCCTCCACACCAGGCGCGCTGTCGTTTACTCGGCGGCTTGGACCGCCATTTGAGTTTCTTGCAGTTCCTTTTCACGGATCGCCATCAGGACTTTTTCCGGAGTTGCGGGCAGCGCGGTGATGCGCACCCCAACCGCGTCGTAGATCGCATTCATGATCGCCGGAATCGTCGGCACCATGGCCGGCTCGCCAACGCCCTTGACTCCAAGCGGGCCTATCGGGTCGGGATCCTCGATGATGATCGAATTCACACGCGGTACATCAAGCGATGTCGGCAATATGTATTTTGCGAATCCCGATGTGCTCGTGCGACCGCCTTCGAGCTTATAGTCTTCCATCAACGCCTGCCCGAGCGCCTGCACGATGCCGCCCTCAATCTGGCCTTCCACGCCTTGCGGATTCACCGCGCGGCCGACGTCATGCGCGGCCCAGATTCCAAGCACCTGCACCTCGCCCGTCACCGTATCGACTTCCACCTCGGCGACCTGGGCACCAAACACATAGGCCTGCCACGGACGACCTGAGCCGTCGACCGGATCAAGCCCCGTCGTATCGGTTCCGAATGTACCTGAGCCAACCGGTACTACGCCGCGGCTCTTCGCGGTATGCACTGCCTCGCCCATGGTGATGCGGTGGTTGGTATTTTCCGCCCAGATTTCACCATTACCTGTGCGGATCGCATCAATTTCAACCTCCCAGACGTCGGCCATGACCTCGACCAACCGCTTGCGTGCTTCTCGCGAAGCGAGGGCCACCGCATTGCCAATCATGTAAGTCTGACGGCTCGCCCCGGCGTGTGATGCTTCCGGTGCGCGCGCCGTATCGTTATCGCCGATCACAACGTGCTCTGGCCTCACGCCCATCTCGTGCGCAGCGATCTGCGCCAGCACGGTGAGAATCCCCTCGCCGATCTCTGTGACACCGGTGACGATTTTGGCGCTGCCTCCGTCGTCGATCTCGGCCCAGGCGGCGGCGCGGTCAATCACCGCGGTCCGCGCGATGCCGTACCAGCAAGCCGCCATGCCTCGTCCACGTTTCCTAGCCATTACTCGGCTGCCTCTTGTTTCTGGTCGGACGCGAAACGCGCGCCAAGGGCACAGGGCGGGCGGTTATCCTCGCGGCCAAGATCACGGCGCGTGCCGCCACGCGAAACGGATGCTCCGGATTCCCAGCCCGATGCGTTCTCGAGCGTATCGAGCGCACGCGTGAGACTGACAGAGCCCAGCTTGGCCTTGGTGTGCGTGATCGCGCCGTCAAGCATCGCGTTGGCGCGGCGGATCTGGAACGGATCGAGGCCCAGCCGTTCGGCACAAATATCGAGGTGGGATTCCGTTGCAAAGGCTGTCTGCAAGGCGCCGAAGGAGCGAAATGCTCCGGACGGGGTGTTGTTGGTGTAGATCCCGTACGTATCAATCCTGACGTTGGGGATCACGTAGGGCCCGGCCGCCAGAATTGCCGCCTTGCGCATCACTCCCTCGGTCGAGAGGCCGTAGGCGCCGCCATCACAGATCATCTTCATATACAGCGCGCGAATTCTCCCGTCGCGCATCAAGCCCATGCGCAGTGTCGTGCGCGAAGGATGCCGCTTGGCGGTTGAAATGATCGATTCTTCGCGAGTAAATACCAGCCGTACCGGCCGCCGCGTTTTCATGGCGAGCAGCGCCAGCATGCCCTGATAGATCATGTCTTCCTTGCCGCCGAACCCGCCACCCACCGGACTCATGATAAATCGCACCTTACTGACCGGCTTGGCGATGATGCGCGCCAGCATATGGCGGTGGTGGGTGATGTTCTGGTCCGGCGAGATGATGGTTACGACGTCGTCGTGGTCGACGTATGCAAGACCCGCCTCTGGCTCGAGATAGGCGTGCTCGATCGGCTGCGTCGAATAGGCTTCCTCGACGACGAGATCCGATTCCGCAAAACCCTTTTGGACATCGCCGACGCGAACAGGAATATATTTGGTGACATTGTCAGGCGCATAGTCATGCAGCACCGGTGCACCCGGGTGCATGGCCTCATCGGGATCGAATACTTCCGGCAGAGGCTCATATACAAGCTTGATTGCCGCGGCTGCGCGCTTCGCGGTCAGCAAGTCTTCGGCAGCTACCGCTGCGATGGCCTCGCCGACGTAGCGCACCTTGCCGCGCGCCATCACCGGCTGATCGTTTACGAACACCCCAAAGCCATCCTGTCCCGGCACGTCAGCTGACGTAATGACGCCTGCAACGCCCGGCATTGCCTCGGCTTCCGACATGTCGATTGACACAATGCGCGCATGGGCGTGCGGCGATCGCAGGACCTGTGCGTGCAACATGCCCGGCATGGTCATGTCGCCGGCATACCGCAGACGGCCCGAAACCTTGCTTGGCGCGTCAATGCGCCGCACGGCCTTGCCGATCACCGCATCCTCGGTGTCGGCCTCCATGAGTGCCGTGGCCGGCAGGCGACCGTTCTGCACGTCACGCGCCAGTTCGACTGCGTCGAAGATTTTCTGGTAACCGGTGCAACGGCAGATATTGCCGCCAAGCCGCTCCTTGATTTCCTCGCGATCGGCAAACGGATTGGAACGAAGCGCCGCGGTCGCCGCCATGACCATGCCGGGAATGCAGTAGCCGCATTGGCTGGCGCCGGCCTTGTGGAAAGCCTTTTGCAGCACGCTCAATTCGCCGGTCCTGGCTAGGCCCTCAACTGTCTCAATGGTCGCGCCTTGCGCCTTCACCACCGGCATCAGGCAGGACTTCATCAGAACCCCGTCGACAAAGACCGAGCAGGTGCCGCATTCGCCGGCGCCACAGCCTTCCTTGTTGCCAGTCAAATTGAGATCGTCGCGAATGAAATCGAGCAGACGCTGGTGCGGCCTGGCGCTGCGCGCGACCTTGCGCCCATTAATGGTTGCTTCGAAGCGGAGGTCAGGCATAGGCCGCCTCCAAATCGCCCGTTAGGACCGCCGGATCGGCGCCAGCGCGTTTGGCGGCGCTGAGCAGGCCGCGCAGCATGAAACCGCGCACCACCTCGCGACGATACTCCTGGCGCGTGCGAGACGCGACAAGGCTAACAGGCATATCTGCTGCCTGACCGAACAGATCGGCGCCAAGCGATCGACCGCGCAGGAACGTCTCAACATCGCCAAGCCTCGCCGGCCTTGGACCGATGCCCGCGATGGCAAGACGCGCATCCTCAATACAGCAGCCGCGCGTGTCGAGCTTAAGCAGCACCGCAAGGCAAACCAGTGAGATTACCAAAGACCGGCGATGCCCGACTTTCTCAAAACTGCCGCCGTACCCGGGCAGCGCATCGCACTCGATCGCCACCAGCAGCTCGCCATCGGCCAGTGCTGTCCTGTTCGGGCCGGTAACAAAATCACTTAGCGGCAGCGTGCGCCTGCCACGCATAGATGCGATTTCAACTGTCGCATTGTGCGCAATCAGGCAGGGTGTCGCATCAGCGGCTGGCGAAGCGTTGACGACATTGCCGCCAACCGTGGCGAGTGCACGAATCTGATCGTCGGCGAACCACACCGCGCAGCGCGGCATGCATGGCAGTGCGCGTGCAAGTGCGGCATTGTCGAGAAAGCGCTGAATTGGCAAGGCAGCACCAAGTCTCACGCGCTTGTCGTCGACCGACAATTCGCGCAGCTCCGGAATTTTCGTGACATCGATCAACGCCGGAAAATGTACGTCGCCGGCACGTCCTTCGCGCGCCCAAGGCAAAGTGTCGGTCGCGCCGGCAACCACGCGATAGCGGCCGCGATGAGCCGCCATCACCGTAAACGCCTCGGCAAGCGAGCCCGGCATTATGTACTCATCGCAGGTCAGCATCGCGCTCCCCAAATCCCTTCCCTCTCGCGGGAACGGACGAAGCGTTACTCAGCGGCTTGTTTCTGCGCGGCGTCCATTTTCGCCTTCACGACCACCTTTATTGCATCTTCGACCCTGTCCTTGGCGTAGCGGATCGCGGTCGGCAGGTCGTCGAGCGGAAATGTATGGGTATGAATCTTGGTGGCGTCGAACCGCTTTTGCCGCATGAAAGCCTCGGCACGATGTGTCGCGCTCTTGCCTTCGCCGCGAATGCCGTAGAGGTAGATGTTGTTTCGCACGATGTGCGCCACATCGACGGGCACTTCTTCACGCGCAAATGCCGCAAGACAGACACGGCCGCCGCGATTGACCATACGCACGGCATCGTTGACGGCGCTGGCCGCCGCTGAACACTCGACGACATAGTCGACACCCTTGCCACCGTTGAGCTTTTTCACTTCCGCCACGACGTCAGGTATCTTGCGGATGTTGACTACCGCGTCGGCGCCAAGCTGCTTGCCGATCTCCAGTCGATTGTCCCGGGTGCCCGTGAGGAAAACCGGCTGCGCCCCAAGCGCTTTTGCCACCGCCACGGCCATCAGGCCAATCGGGCCCGGACCGGTCACGCAGACGCTCTCCCCGGCAACAAGACCGCCGAGTTCGGTGAGTGCGTACATCGCGGTTCCGGCCGTCACGACGAGAGTGCCCTCCTCGTCCGACATTCCATCCGGAATCTTCACCAGCGTGTTGATGTTGTTGACCTGATACTCGCAGAACCCGCCATCAGTCGTGAAACCGTTGGCGCGGTGACCCTTGTCGACGTCACCGTAGTTGAGGCCGTAGTTGTGGCACGAGGTATACATGCCTTCACGGCAGCGCTTGCACTGCCCGCAGCCGGCGTGAATTTCCACCGCAACGCGTGTGCCGATCTTGTACTCATCGACTCCAGGACCGAGCGCAACCACGGTGCCCATATATTCATGACCAGGCGTGAAGTTCTTGTTGAACGGCAAGCCGCCTTGGATCGACGCAGGCGGCCCGTGATAAATGATCTCCAGATCCGTGGCGCAGACCGCCACCGCATCAATGCGCACCAGGACTTCGGCCTTTTTCGGCACCGGCACCGGTTTGTTGGTGATGCTCAGTTGGCCCGGATCGCCAAGCACCCAGGCGCGCTGGCTGTCAGGAATTGGGAATTCGTTGTCATTGGTTTTCACGCCGGGCGGTGCGTACATATGCCCTCCAGATGGAAATCTGTCGACGCGTCGCGCTAATCAGTTGGCGACGGCTTGCCGCCGCGCATTCGACTGGGAACCAGGCTCGCCAAATTCGGCCGATAGGCTACGGGCAGCGGCGGTGATCTCCTGCCGCATCAGCGCGATGTGCTCGTCGCTCGCACGCATGGTCGGCGTCGACGCGCTGATTGCACCGATAACTGTACCGGCCTGATCACGCACGGCAATGCCTACACAAATCACACCTGGCAGAAATTCCTCGCGATCAATGGCGTAGCCATTGCGCCGCACCAGACGCAGCGACTCAAGCAGCGTCGGGAGGTCAGTTATGGTCTTGTCAGTGTATCGTTTCATGCCGCCAGCAAGGATCCGCTTGATTTCTTCTTCCGGCAGCCACGCCAAAATCGCCTTGCCAACCGACGTAGCGTGTGGCGCCTCCATCTTGCCGATCCTGCCGGTATCGACGCGCACGGCATGCCGGGCTTCGCGAACCGAGAGCGTGACGATATTGTCACCTTGCAGCGCCGCCAGGTGGACAGTTTCGCCGGTCGCCTGGTTGATCGCTTCCAGGTAAGGCTGCGCGCGCCGCGGCAGATCGACCTGCAGGCAGGCATGGCCGAGATAAATAATCCGCGCTCCCAGTGCGTAGAGCCGGCCGGGGACTTTTGTCGCGAACCCGCGCTGGATCAACGTAGCCAGCAGGTGATGGCAGGTGGAGATGTTGAGACCGGTTCGACTGGCGAGTTCGGTCAGCGTTGCTTCTCCGCCCGCGTCGGCAATGGTCTCGAGCAGAAACAACGCGCGATCGACAGATTGAATGCTGTGGCGGTCGCCGCCGCCCCGGGCGCCCTTTGCACCAGGTCCTGGAAGGATGGTTGCGTTCATTGGTTGGTTTCTCCCCGCGCGCAGGAAAATCGTGTGGTGGTATCAAGTCAAGCCGTTTTCAGCATAAGGAACGTAATTTTCATATTATAAAAATATAGCGCAGCCGAGATTTCCCTGCAACAACGGACAGTTACCGGCTCCGGGCAAGTCCGAGTTCGATTTCCAAAGCCCCGCACAACATTTGACCGAGGACGATGTGCATTTCCTGGATGCGGGCGGCGGTGGCAGATGGGACGGCCAGCAAGTGATCAGCCAGTCCAGCCATCTCGCCTCCACCGCTGCCTCCGAAGGCCACAGTGACAAGGCCCATGGCCTTCGCCTGTTTCAATCCCGCAATCACGTTGGGACTTTTGCCCGACGTCGACATAGCGATAGCGACGTCTCCCTGGCGGCCTAGCGCCTCGATCTGGCGCGCAAAGACCCTGTCGAAACCAAGATCATTGCCGCCGGCGGTGAGCGCGGAACCATCGGTCGTCAAAGCGATCGCGGCAATCGCGGCTCGGTCGCTCCGGTAACGAATAGTCAGTTCGGTCGCGAGATGCTGTGCATCGGCTGCGCTACCACCGTTACCAAAAAACATGAGCTTGCCACCGCCACGAACCGATTTGACACAAGCGCGAACCAGTTCCGCAAAAGCACCCGAGAGCGCAGCCTCACTTCGACGGGCGACGTCGGAATGTTCGGCAAATTCCGCTTTAAAGTATTCGGCCAGATCCACGCCAATGTCCTTCAGGCTGCTTCGCCGCGGAATTCCGGCACTGCGTCGCGTAGTACGTTGTAGATCGTCGCGCGCTCGCCGCGAGCCAGACCTTGCTCCAAAGTCGCAACCCAGGCCCGGATGGCTTCGAGTGACGGCCGCACCGGCTTGGCGGCAACAATTCCCGGAATTCCAATGTCGGCTGTCTCTTCCTCGCGCGCAAACAAAATCTCATTCAGCCGCTCGCCAGGACGAATCCCGGTGAAACTAATCTTGATATCCCGGCCCGGCTCCAGCCCGCTGAGCCTGATGATGCGCTCGGCCAGATCCACGATCTTCACCGGCTGACCCATGTTGAGAACATAAACAGACACATCGCCGTTCAACCGGCCAACCGCGTGGCTGGCCGCGGTGATGACAAGATCACATGCCTCGCGAATGGTCATAAAGTAACGTACCATGTCCGGATGAGTTACGGTGACTGGGCCGCCAGCCTCGATCTGCGCCTTGAATTTTGGAACCACCGAACCATTGGAGGCGAGTACGTTGCCGAATCGCACTGAAATCAAACGCATCGGTTGTTGGCCGCGGCGCGGTAATTCGTCATCAAGTGCCTGACAATACATTTCTGCCAGCCGTTTGGTAGCGCCGAGCACGGAAACCGGTTCGATCGCCTTGTCTGTTGAGATCATCACCATGGCGGTCGCACCGGCGGCAGTGGCCGCGTCGGCGACGTTAATTGAGCCGAAGACATTGGTTTTGATGCCTTCGTCCCAATCCCGTTCAAGCATGGGTACATGCTTGAGCGCCGCTGCGTGAAACACGATATCTGGCTTAAATTGTGCAATCAGGTTCATAATTCTCTGCCGGTCGCGAATATCGGCAATGCGACCGGAGATTTCCGCCTCGCTTTGTTTTCCGGCAAGGATTTCCAAAACCGCGTGCAGCGCGGGCTCAGAATGCTCGATGACCAACAGACGTTCAGCGCCGAATGTGACGACACGATCGCAGATTTCGGCGCCGATCGAGCCGCCGCCACCGGTTACAACAATCGACTTGCCTTTCACCAGATCCTCGAGGCGGCGGTAATCAATCTTGACGCTGGGCCGCAATAGAAGATCCTCGACCGCCACCGGCGCCAACTGAACGGCGGGCCCACCGGCATCGAGCGACGGCAACTGGCTCATGCTCAGGCCAAGCTTGCGCGCACGTATCAAAATCGCTTCCGGACGCGCTTCCGGTGACAGCGCTGACGGCGCAAGGACGAGCCGCGTCACCCGGTCACCGCGACGTTGCAAATCTGACACAACCCGCTCGAGATCGTCGACATCTCCCAGCACGGGAATTCCGCGGATCGATTGACCGCGATCGGCTCTCGACGGCGAAAGAACTCCGATCGGCCAGATCTTTTTCACAGCGCCGCTTTCAATCGAACGGAGTAGTACCTCGGCGTCAGCAGCCCTCCCAAGCACTAACGTCGGCGTCGTATCCGCGATTTTCACGCGCTGGATAGTTCGGCGATAATGAAAGTAGCGGTAGACAACACGCAGGCCGCCCAGGAAAAACATCTGCAGCAGCCAGTACAGGAGAATGGTGATCTTGCCAAAGAAAAACGTTCCGAAAAAATTTGGCGTCAGCAACACGTAGTCGAGGGCAAGGAGCGACACAGCAAGCGCGGTCGACGCCCGAAATAGATTGTAGAGGTCCGGAACTGATGTGAACCGCCACTTGTTGCGGTGCAAGCCGAAAATGAAATAGACGACGGCCGCATAGACCAGAAAAAACGGCAGAAATATCGCCAGACCGTGCAGTCGCGCTTCGAGCGCTTCTCCCTCAAAGCGCATGAAAAATGTGAGTACCATTGCTGCCGCGGTCGCAATGAGATCATGCACCACGATCAGAATTTGGCGCGGGGTCAGGTTGAGAAGCCGCATCATTCGGTGATTACGCTTTTCGCCGGCAAACAAAGAAACGAAGTCGCAGTTTATATTACCAAATTGCCGTGCCTCTGCCCTGCCTGCACGCCGAGGCGACTTGAGGCGTTTTCCGAATACTTAGCTAGCAAATTCCAGAGATCGGGCAAAAGCGAATTTTTGGCCGCGCGGTGTGGCCCGTGATGCACCGATTTGCTCGAGAAAGCCGCCATAGACCGTATCGAAATACGCCTGCCGCTTACTGATCGGCGAGCAGAGCCGCACGTACACCCTTTTCACTCAGGAGTTTCTCAAAGTAGGCAATCGTAAGCTTTAATCCTTCTTTTAGTTCCGTACGTGGTTTCCACGATAGAAGTTCTTGGGCGCGTGAAATATCGGGGCGTCGCTGGCGTGGATCATTTTCAGGCAAGGGACGGTGTACGATGCGCGAGCGCGACCCGGTCATCTCAATGACCACGGTAGCGAGCTGGAGCATCGAGAATTCCGTTGGGTTGCCGATATTGATCGGTCCGGTAACCTGGTCTTTTGTCGCCATCAAGCGAATTAGGCCATCAATGAGATCGTCCACGTAGCAGAATGAGCGCGTCTGCGTGCCGTCGCCATAGACGGTGAGGTCGCGGCCAAGCAAAGATTGAATAATGAAATTGGACACCACGCGTCCGTCGTTCGGATGCATGCGTGGGCCGTACGTGTTGAAGATACGCGCAACTTTAATGCGCAGATTGTGTTGGCGCCAATAGTCGAAAAATAATGTTTCCGCGCAGCGTTTGCCTTCATCGTAACAGGACCGCGGACCCACCGGATTGACGTGACCCCAGTAGTCTTCCGTCTGCGGATGAACGTTAGGGTCGCCATAAACTTCCGACGTTGACGCTTGAAGAATTTTTGCTTTCACGCGCTTGGCGAGCCCAAGCATGTTGATGGCGCCGTGCACACTTGTCTTGGTCGTCTGCACCGGATCACGTTGGTAGTGGATAGGCGACGCTGGGCAGGCAAGATTATAGATCTCATCAACCTCAACGTAGAGCGGGAACGTCACGTCGTGGCGAGTCAGTTCAAAATGCTTGTACTCAAGGAGATGCTCTATATTCGTTCGGTTGCCGGTAAAAAAATTATCGACACAAAGAACATCTCCGCCCTGCTCAAGGAGCCGTTCGCAAAGGTGCGAGCCGAGAAATCCCGCGCCGCCGGT
>Ga0187777_10000183_pt1 | contig 47495 bp, 46 predicted proteins | sample 1015_Q2_SP5_10_M_FD_132416 | JGI IMG/M metagenome (GOLD analysis project Ga0187777, IMG submission 132416) | Tropical peat soil microbial communities from peatlands in Department of Meta, Colombia - 1015_Q2_SP5_10_MG | ecosystem: Environmental > Terrestrial > Soil > Wetlands > Peat | place... | reverse complement strand
GTATGGCGGGCCGAGGCACGCTCGAGCGCGTCGCGAACGTCCGCGAGCCCGAACTTCTGCACCCCCGCCAAATCCGCGTGGCCCGGCCGCGGCAGGGTCACCTCCGTCGTGCCCTTGCCTTCCGGCTCGCCCTCCGGCGGCCACGGGCTCATCCCCCAGGTCCAGCTCTTGTGGTCGCGGTTCCGGACCACGAGCGCGAGGGGCGACCCGAGCGTGCGCCCGTGGCGCAGCCCGGCGAGCACCTCGACCTCGTCGGTCTCGATCTGCTGGCGCGGGGAGCGGCCGTACCCCTGCTGGCGCCGCCGCAGGTCGGCGTCGATGGCCGCCCGGTCGAGCACGAGGCCGGCGGGAAGGCCGGCGACGATCGCGACGAGCGCGGGCCCGTGCGACTCGCCCGCGGTTGCCAGCTCGAGCGTCACGGCGACAAGCCTAGAGCCGCGCGCATCGCGGGGACGGGCGCAGTGAGCCCCGTCCAGAGCTCGAAGCTCGCCGCACCCTGGCGGACGAGCGCCTCGAGGCCGTCCACGACCTCGCAGCCGGCGGCACGGGCGGCTGAGACGAGCGCCGTCTCCCCGTCCCCGTAGGCGAGGTCGACGACGACCTGCCCCGCCTGCGGCCGGACGAGCAGCTCGTTGCGCACCGGAGTCGCGTTGACGACGAGGTCGCAGCCCTCGGCATCGGGAGGCCAGGCGCCGCTGCGGGAGAACTGCCGTACCTCGCCGCGGAGCCCCGGAAGGATCGCCGCCGCCGCGCCCCCGGCCCCGATCAGGCAGACGCGCTCCGATCGGATGCCGGCCACGATCTCCTTGTCCGTGTTGAAGCCGAGCACGCGCCGGTCGGTGAAGACGAGCGTGTTGACGGCGTCGCCTTCTGCCTCGTCGCAGAGCTTCGCGGCGGCGCGCTTGTGCGGAATCGTGACGTTCGCGCCGGCGAAGCCGCCCGCGACGAGTCCTCGCAGCGCCTCCTCGAGCAGCTCGGGTGGGACGTCGAGCGCGACGTACGCCCAGTCGAGCCAGCACGCGAGAAAGGCCGCGTTCTGCATCTGCGGCGACAGCGAGTGCGCCACGGGGTGCCCGAGCAGCGCGACGAGCTTCGTCGAGGCGCCGATGCTCACGGGTACCCGTACAGGCGCTCGTGCCGCACGAAATCCTGATAGCTCGCGGTGAAGTAGTGGTGGACCCTGTCCGGCTTGCGGACGAAGTAGAGCCAGTCGCCCGGCGCCGGATGCGCGGCCGCCTGCATCGAGGCGAGCCCGGGGTTCGCGATCGGCGTCGGCGGCAGCCCGAGGATGCGCGGGTTGCGGGTGTTGTACGGGTTGGTGCTGTTCAGCTCCGCCTCGGTCAGCGACTTCGTGCCGGGGACGTTCAGGCCGTAGCGGGTCGTCGCGTCGATGCCGAGGTTCATGTGCGCGTGCAGGCGGTTGTAGATCACCCGCGCGATCTTCGGCCGCTCGTCCGGCGCGAGTGCCTCCTTCTCGACGAGCGAGGCGATGATCAGCACGTCGTACGGCGTGAGGTTCTGCCGCCGCGCGTACGAGAGGTTCACCCTCGCCCAGTTCTCGTGGAACGCCTCGAGCTGCGCGCGCACGAGCTGCTTCGACGTCGTGCGTGTGAGGAAGTCGTACGTCGCCGGGAAGAGGAACCCCTCGAGCCGGCGGTGCTTCGAGCCGAAGCCGGGAACCACCCGCGGCCCGGACGCGGCGAGGTACGTCTTGCTCGACAGCTTCGGATGCACGCCGCGCTCACGGTGCGCGATCCGCGCAACCGCCTGGACGCGCTCCGCCATCTCCGCGCGCGTGAACCCTTCGGGGAAGACGACGCGAAACGGCTTCGGCGCCGCCGTCGTCGTCGGTGCGGTGGGGGCCGCTCCTCCGCCCCGACCGGCGATCCTGACGATCAGGAAGATCGCGAGCCCCGCGATGACCACGACCCCGACCGCGACGAGGCGCCGCGCGACGACGCGCCGTCGCGGCACCACCCGCGGCGGCGGCCCCGGCTTCGGCGGCATCATGCCGGGGCGCCGCTCGACCACGCGAGATAGCCGGAGAGGAGATGCGCCGCCGCACGCGCGTCCTCCGACGTCGTCGACGGCGTCTGCTGCGCGAGATCGGTCGTGAAGCGCTCGTCGAAGAGCACCACGGGGACGTCGACGGCGGCCCGAAGCGTCTCCGCGAAGCGCTCGGCCGCGCGCGCCTGCGCGCCGCGGTCGCCGCGCAGCGTCAGCGGGTGGCCGACCACGACCCGCCCGGCCTCCTGCTCGCGCACCAGCCGCGCGAGCTCGGCGAGCCCTGCGTCGCTGGCCGCCCGCTCCACGACGCAGAGCGGTCGCGCGACCACACCGGTCGGGTCGGAGATCGCGACGCCGGTGCGCGCGGTGCCGAAGTCGAGCGCGATCACCTTCACTCGATGACCCGCTTCGCAGCGGCGATCGCCTCGCCGATGGCCTCAACGCGGCCGCCGCCGCCCTGTGCCAGGTTCGGTCGCCCGCCGCCACGCCCGCCCAAGGCTTCCGCGACCGGCGCCGCGACGCTGACGGCGTCCCATCCCTCCTCGAGCGGCTCACGCATCTTCACGACGAAGTTGACGTGATCGTCGACGGACGAGAACGCGACCGTGCCTCCGGCGTGGCTCTCTTGCTGGAGAACGCGATCCGCGAGGTCGCGAAGCGGCCCCGGCTGCAGACCCGGGGCTTCGACGAAGAGCATCCCGCCTGCGCGATCGAGCTCGGTCCACCCGACAGCGGCGGGCCGTAGCGTCTTCTTCCCCTGCTTGCGCGCGCGCTCGAGCTCGCCGCGCAGCTCGTCGGCCTCACGGGCGCGCTCGTGGAGATACGCGAAGGCCTCGCCGGAGGTCACGGCCTCGATGCGCCGTGCGCCGGAGCCGACGGAGCTCTCGTTCAGGATCGCGAACGGGCCGATCTCGGCCGTCGAGCGCACGTGCGTGCCGCCGCACAGCTCGACCGACCAGCCGCCGATGTCGACGACGCGCACGATCTCGCCGTACTTCTCGCCGAAGAGCATCATCGCGCCGAGCCTGCGCGCCTCGTCGATCGGCGTCTCGTAGATGCGGACGGGCAGGTTGGCGAACACCCGCTCGTTGACGCGCTTCTCCACCTCCGCGCGCTCCGCCGCGGTGAGCGCCTGCGGGTGCGTGAAGTCGAAGCGGAGCTTGTCCGGCCGCACGGCCGAGCCCGCCTGCTTGACGTGCTCGCCGAGCACCTCGCGCAGGCACTCGTGCAACAGATGGGTCCCGGTGTGGTTCGCCATGGTCGGGAAGCGCACAGCCCAGGGAACGACGGCCTTCACGCGGTCGCCGGCAGCGAATCCGGAGCCTTCGAGCAGAACCGCCTGATCGCCTTCGAAGCGATACGCCTCGCGCAACTCGGCGCGCGCGCCGCCGTCCTTCTCGATCCACCCTGCGTCGGTGACCTGGCCGCCGCCGCTCGGATAGAAGGGCGACTCGCGCAGCTTCGCGAGGAAGAGCCCGTCGTCGAGCGGCTCGAGCGCGCCGATCTGCGTCAGCACCTCGGTCCTCTCGTAGCCGACGAACTCGGTGCGGAACCCGGCGGCGGACGCGAAGTCGGCCGCGCGCTGCGCATTGCCGCCGGCGATTCCCGCCCGCGAGATCTCGCGGTGCCCTTCCATCAGGCGCGTGTACTCGTCGACGTCGACGGGCTCGCCCCGCTCGCGGGCAAGCTCCTCCGTCAGCTCGATCGGAAAGCCGTATGTCGCCGCGAGCGTGAACGCGTCCTCGCCGGAGATCGCGCCCTGTGCGGCGGCCTCCTCGAACAGCTTCATGCCGCGCTCGAGCGTCTCGCCGAAACGCTCCTCCTCGGCGGCGAGGGTCTGGTGGATCTCGCGCCGATGGTCGACGAGCTCGGGATACGCCTCACCCATCTGCTCGATCACCGTGTCCGCGAGCCCCGGCAGGAACGGCGCCTGCATGCCGATGCGCAGCCCGTGCTGCGCCGCCCGCCGGATGATGCGGCGCAGGACGTAGCCGCGCCCCTCGTTCGACGGCGTCACCCCTTCCGCGACGATGAAGGTCATGCCGCGCCCATGGTCGGCGAGCACGCGGTGAGCCTTCGTCGCGTCGGGGGTCTCGCCGTACGCGACACCGGATTCGGCCGCTATCCACTCCATGATGAGCTGGTAGCCGTCGGTGTCGTAGACCGACGCGACCTCCTGGACGATGCGTGCCGTGCGCTCCAGGCCGAGACCGGTGTCGATGTTCTGCTTCGGCAGATCCGTGAGCGTGCCGTCGGGATGCAGCTCGTAGGCCATGAAAACGAGGTTCCAGAACTCGAGGAAGCGCTCGCAGCGCGTGCAGCCCGGCCTGCAGTCCGCCTCGCCGCAGCCGGCGGCCTCGCCCCAGTCGTAATAGATCTCCGAGTCGGGGCCGCACGGGCCGGGGCCTCCGACCGACCAGAAGTTCTCCGAGGACGGGAGCGGCACGATCCGCTCCGGCGGCATGCCGATCTTCTGCCAGAGGTCGATCGCGACCTCGTCGGGCCCGAGCTTCAGCTCCGGGTCGCCTGCGTGGACGCTGACCCAGAGCCGGTCCCATTCGAGCCCGAGCCGGTCGCGGACGAACTCCGTTGCGTACGCGATCGCGCCTTCCTTGAAGTACTGCCCGAACGAGAAGTTGCCGAGCATCTCGAAGAAGGTCAGGTGATAGGTGTCGAGGCCGACGTCGTCGATGTCGACGGTGCGGAAGCACTTCTGCGACAGCGTCGTCATCGGCGCCGGCGGCTGCTCGCGTCCGAGGAAGAACGGCATCTGCGGCTGCATGCCGGCCGTCACGAGCAACGTCGAGCGGTCGTCCGCGCGTGGGATCAGCGACGCCGACGGGCGGCGCAGATGGCCCTTCTCCTCGAAGAAGGAGAGGAAGCCTTCCCGGATCTCGGCCGACGTGCGCACGGCGGCCATTGTAGGTATGCACCTGGACCGTGCCCGGCAGGGGACAGCAGCCGGTCGGCGTAGGATCGCGGCGTGGAGGCCGCACGCCGTTCACGCGCTGGCCGGCGCCGCTACCGCTACCGGCTGCGTCGGCTCACGCCGGTCGCAGCGGCGGTGGTGCTGGCCGGAGCCGCCGGCGCCTGGGTCGGGGCACAACGGCCGTCCGCCTCCGTCGCCGTCGCCGCGCGCGGGCCGGTCGTCGTCCCGCGCAAGGCGCGCCCCCCGTCGCCCGAGCGGCTCCTGAGCGGCGGCTCGCTTCTGACCCACCGCTTCGTACCCGCGCTCCTCGCCTCGTCAGCCATCCTCGTCGACGACGACAACGGGCGCGTGCTCTGGGAGCTGAAGGCGCACGAACGCAGGCCCGTGGCCTCGACGACGAAGATCATGACCGCGCTGCTCGCGCTGAGGAAGCTCAAGCCGCACGACATCGTCACCGTCGACCCGTCGGTCCCGCGCGTCCCGCTCGTCCGAGAGGGCCTGCGGGCCGGCGAGCGCGTGCAGGCATGGAAGATCTTCTACTCGATGCTGCTCTACTCGGGGAACGACGACGCGCTCGCGCTCGCAATCGCGGCAGGCGGTGACAAGTGGACGTTCGTCCATGAGATGAACGCCGAGGCGCAGCGGCTCGACCTCCACGACACGCACTTCGTCTCGCCCAGCGGGGTCGTCGACCGGGACAACTACTCGAGCGCGTGGGATCTTGCAGCGCTGACGCGGGTCGCCCTCCGCAACCAACGCTTCGCGCGGATCGTGCGCACGAAGGTCGAGCACGTGTCGTGGTCGCCGCCGACGTACGCGAAGATCTACATCAACAACAACCGGATGCTGACCGAGTACCCGGGCGCCAACGGCGTCAAGACCGGATACACACACAAGTCCGGGCCGTGCCTCGTCGTGTCGGCGACACGTGACGGCGTCACGCTGATCGCGGTCGTCCTCGACTCGAGCGACATGTACAGCGACGCGACCCGCCTTCTCAACTTAGGCTTCAGCGCGGTGCGCTGAAGCCTGAGTTCGGCAAGGTTGTGCTCCGCAGAGAGCACGGCAGCGAAGCCGCCGTGCTCTTTTCTGACGTGGGCGACTGGTCTCGGAAGCGCACACGGTGGCGGCTTCGCCGTCCCCGCGCGCGTGCATCCGGCCTCCACGAACGCTGCGCGTTCGCTCCGGCCCTTCGCGGCACGATCGGGCGGGCCGTTACACCCCGGGACCTACGTCACGGAGCTCGTCGGCGAGCTCCTCCTCGCGGCGCGCGGCCGCCTCCTTGCCCGCCTGCACCGCGTGCCGCCAGTCGCGCTTCGTCTTGAAGTCGGCCGCGCCGAAGCTGACGCCGGCGGCGAGGCCGGAGACCTTCTGCACCGGCTTCGTCACCGCGACGCTCACCGCGCGGATCGCGGTGTCGACGCTGTCCGCGGCGTCCACCGCGCTGTCGGTGATGCGGTCGACCTTGTCGAGCTGGCCGTTGACGCGGTCGACGCTGCCGCCGACCTTGTTGATGACGGGCAGGATCTCCTGCTCGGCGCCGGAGATGAAGGACGAGAGACGACCGACGGTCTCCCCGAGGCGCACGAGGAGGTACGCGAGGGAGAGGCCCACGGCGAGCAGAAAGACCGCGAGTGCGGCCCGCCAGGCGTCTCCCCAGTTGAAGGCAGCGGCGAGCATGCCGAGGGGATACTAGTGCGCCGCGGCGGAGACGACGCCGCATCCCACGACTGCGTCGCCTTCGTACAGGACGGCGGCCTGGCCGCGTGCGACGCCGTATGCGGGCTCGTCGAGCTCGAGCTCGAACCCGTGCGGGGCGCGCAGCACGCGCGCGGGCACCGACGGCGAGCGGTAGCGCAGCTTCGCCTCGGCGCGGTCGACGCCCACGTAGAGCCGCCCGCTCGCCGAGACCCGGCGGCGCGCGAGCGCCTCGTGGCGACCGACGACGACGGTGTTCGCACGGGCATCGGCGCCGAGGACGTAGAGCGGGAGGCCGGCGGCCACGCCGATCCCCCTGCGCTGGCCCGGCGTGAACCGCCAGAAGCCGTCGTGGGCGCCGAGCTCGTTCCCGTTCTCGTCGACGATCGCGCCCTTGCGCGACGCGACCCCGTGCCGCCCGAGGAAGGCGCGGTAGTCGCCGCCGGCGAGGAAGCACGCCTCCTGGCTCTCGACGCGGCGCGCCACCGCGAGCCCGGCACGCTCCGCCTCCGCCCGTGTCTCCTCCTTGCCCTGCCCGCCGAGCGGGAACCAGACCCGGCCGAGCCGGGCCGGCTCGAGTCGGGCGAGCATGTACGACTGGTCCTTCGCCGGGTCCGCTCCGCGGGCGAGCAGGCGGCGGCCACGGTGCATGACGATTCGCGCGTAATGACCCGTCGCAAGCCGGTCGCAGCCGGCGCGATGCGCGAACGCGAGCAGCTCGGCGAAGCGGAAGCTGCCGTTGCAGCGGATGCACGGATTCGGCGTCTCGCCGCGCGCGTAGCCGCGCACGAACGGGGCGACGACGGCACGGCGAAACTCCTCACGCAGGTCGAGCGTCACGTGCGGCAGACCGAGCCGGTGGCACGTCTCGCGTGCGGCGAGAACGGCCGCGGGGGAGCAGCAGGCCCGCTCGCTGTCGGGGCCGTCCGGATCGAGCCAGAGGCGGAGCGTGACGCCGACCGCGTTCGGCGCTGCACGCAGGAGCGCGACGGCGCTGTCGACGCCGCCGCTCATCGCGACGGCCGTCCGGCCCGGGCGCGGGCCGGCGCGGAAGACGGGTCCGAGCGCGTTCGCGAGCGCGTCGACGGCGAGCGTCTCACCGCCGACCGCCGCCGCCTCGAGCAGTGTCAGCCCGGCGAGCGGCCGCGCGAGCCCGGGCGCGTCGGCTTCGACGATCAGCTCGCCGTCGACGAGCAACCGCACGGCGGCCCAGTCGCCTCCCCGGGTGGAGTCTCCGAACGCCTCGAGCACGCATCCACGGTAAACGACGGGCGGGGCCTCGCGGCCCCGCCCCAGCTCCACCCTGCCGATACGTCCGAGCCATGCGAACCTGCTCTCGCAGGTGGGTGCCGGCCCGGCCTCGACCGCCGAAGCGGCGTCCCCCGGGACACGAGCTCCCTTGATGTAGGCGTTGGTTCTACATTGAGGCCCGGACCCACGCACAGGGTCGAGTGACGCACTGTAGCGCGGGCGGAACTCAGCCCGCGAACCGCCACTCGATTCTCTGCGTCCCGTGGACGCCGAGCAGCCGGGCGAGCGCACGCGTGAGGTCGAACGTGTGTCCCGGCACGCTGGGGGCCCGGTCGATCACGCGCGCGACGACGTGCTTGCCGCCGAACGAGATCTCGAGCTTGGCGCCGCAGGGGAGAACGGGATGCGCGACCCCGATCGTCGCTGCGCCGATCACGCGTCCGCAGGCGGTCTTCGCACTGCCCCCCGACGGTGCATACGGCGCGGCGAGCGCCGTGTACCACGGCGCTGACGCCGGTTTCGCCTTGTGCCGGAACAGCGGCGAGAAGACGAGGGCGAGCGCGAGCGCGAGCAGGGCGACTCCCGCGAGGACGCCGACGCGCGCGCCGGTGGACGAGACCAACGGCACTAGACGCCCACGAGATCGCCGAAGCTGTCGCGGACGAGCCCGTCGAAGTCCACGGGCAGCAGGCCGTCCGGGCCGGCGAACTCGCGCAGGTACATGAGCAGGAAGGTGCGCTCCTCGTCGCGTGCGAGGTCGCCGCCCGCCTGCTCGCGCGTCCTGCGCTCGAGGTCCCAGAGGTTCCACCGCTGCGGGCCCGCGGCGACGACGATCGGGACGACCGTGGCGACGGCCGCGACCGGCTCCGGCTGCCGCTCGGGCTCCGGCTCGGGTTCCGGCTCCGGCTCGAGCGCGGGAACGGCGACGAGCGGCGGCCGCTCGGCGGCCGCGGGCTCGGGCTCCGGCTCCGGCTCGGGCTCCGGCTCGGGCTCCGGCGCGGGCGGCGGAGCAGCGGGCAGCACGTGGACGTGTTCGGGCTGCCGCGATACGACGGGCTCGGGCGCGGCCTCCGGCTCCGGCACCGGCGCAGGCTCGACCGTCGGCGCCGCGGGGGTCGGCCAGGCGGCCGCTGACTGCTTCTGTGCTCCGCGCGCTGCGCGCCGGGCCCGCACGGCCTCGAGCAGCGGTGCGCCCTCCCGCCAGAGGGTCACCTCGACGACCAGGACGAGGAGATAGCCGAGTGCGCTCGCCGCGATGGTGTCGGTCGCGCCGAGGCCGAGCAGGAGCGCGACCACCGGCACCGCGACGACGAACGCGGCCTCGACGGCGAACCTGGGCCCGAAGACGCGCCGCACCGGGAAGACCTACGGCTCGGGCTCGGACTGCTCCTCGTCCACGCCCGAGTCCGCGTTGCCGTCGCCCTCGGACGGCGCGGACGAGACGGGCGGAGCCTCGGACACCGGCGGCTCCGGCGCGGGCGGGACGGCGAGAGGGGCTGCCGCGGGCGCATGCGGCCTCGTCGGCTCGGCCGCGGCCTGGGCAGCCTGCAGGATCGCCCCTGCGACCTGGCTGATCGCCTCCGGCCCGAGCCCGGCGGCGGCGAGCAGCTGCTCGGCGCCGTGCTGTGCGCGGGCGAGCACGGCGGCCGCCTGGGCGCGCGCCCACTCGAGCGTCTGCTCGACCTCGGCGCGAGCGGCGTTCGTGAGCTCGGTCGCCTGGTGCCGCGACTGCTCGAGCAGGCGGTTGCCGCGGGCCTCGGCCTCCTGGAGCTCCCGGGTCGCGTCGGCGTGCGCCTTCGCGAGCAGCTCGCGCGACTCGTTCTTCGCCGCGCTCATGATCTCGGTGCGCTGGCGCTCGCTCTCCAGCCGGTACCGCTCGATCTCGTGCTCGCGCTCCTGGAGCTCGTGCTGGCGGCGGCTGACCTCCTCCTCCGTGCGGCCGAGCTGCGTCGCGGACGCGGTCTGCGCGTCACGCTCGATCGTGTCGGCGAACTCGGCGGCCGCGCGAATCAGGTGGAGCGCGTCCATCCGGACGGCGTGGCCGGTCGGCTCGACGGCCGTGCTGCGGCCGGCCGCCTGCAGCACCCGCAGCTGCGCCTGCAGCTGGGCGACGTGGCGGCGGAAGGCGTCGAACGCCTCCCGGACGCGATCGGCGTCGAGGCCGTCCCCGACGCGGGGGATGTCCTCGAGGCTCGGCAGCGATGTCAGCGGCGGGACCGCCGCCTTCCCCGGGCCTTCGGTTGCCATGGTGTTTCCGGCCTCCTGTTTGCGGCTAGACGCGCAGGGCGTGCGGTGTCAAGTATGACTTCTCCATCGGCCCGACGACACCTACGCTTGAGCGTCGGGAGCGATGGATCGGATTCCGAGGTCGCGCAGGGCCGCCTCCGGGTAGGGCGTCGGCGCCCCGGTGAGCGGGTCGGAACCGCTCGCGACCTTCGGAAACGCCGTCACCTGGCGGATGTCGGACTCGCCGGCCATCAGCATGACGAACCGCTCGATCCCCATCGCGAAGCCACCGTGGGGCGGCGCGCCCATCTGCAGCGCCTCGAGCAGGAAGCCGAACTTCGCGCGCGCCTCCTCCTCGCCCATCCCCATCGAGCGGAAGACCGCGCGCTGGACCTCCTGGTCGTGGATCCGGATCGACCCCGAGCCGAGCTCCGTCCCGTTCCAGACGAGGTCGTATGCCTCGCTGATGCAGGCGCCGGGGTTCGCCTCGATCAGGTGCTCCTGGCCGGGCTTCACGCCCGTGAACGGGTGATGGACGAACGTCCAGCGGCCGGTGTCGTCGTCGAGCTCGAACAGCGGGAAGTCGAGGATCCAGAGGAGCTCGTCCCGCGACGTGTCCGCGAGCTCGAGCTCGCGGCCGAGGTGCGTGCGCAGGCCGCCGAGGACGCGTGAGACGGTCGCCGGCTCGCCTGCGGCGAAGAGGACGGTGCTGCCAGGCTCGGCCGCGAACGCCGCGAGCTCCTCCGTGGAGAGGAACTTCGCGATCGGCGAGCGCACCTCGCCTGCTTCGTCGGTGACGAGGTAGGCGAGCCCCTTCGCGCCCCACTCCTTCGCGATCTCCTCCAGCCGGGCGAGCTCGGCGCGCGAGAACGCGCGCGGGGCGACGAGAAAGCGCACCGCTTCGGCGCCCGCGAAGACGCCGAGCTCGGAGCCGCGCGTGACCTCGGTCGCGTCGCGGATCTCGAGCCCGAAGCGGAGGTCGGGCTTGTCCGAGCCGTACCGGTCGTCGGCCTCCTGCCAGGACAGCCGCCGGAAGGGTCGCGGCGGCGGCTCGCGTCCGAGCGCGGCGAACGACGCGACGACGGCCTGCTCGAGCACGTCGAGGACGTCCTCGCGCTCGATGAACGACATCTCGACGTCGAGCTGCCGGAACTCGAACTGGCGGTCAGCGCGGAGATCCTCGTCCCGCCAGCAGGTGGCGATCTGGTAGTAGCGGTCGAGCCCGCCGATCTGCGTCAGCTGCTTGAACAGCTGCGGCGACTGCGCGAGCGCGAAGAAGCGGCCCGGCTGGAGACGCACCGGAACGAGGAAGTCCCGGGCGCCCTCGGGCGTGCCCTTCGTCATGCTCGGCGTCCAGACGTCGACGAAGCCGAGCTCGTCCATCGTGCGCCGGATCGCACCGATCACCTTGTGCGAGAGACGGAGGTTTCGCTGCATCCGCTCGGTGCGCAGGTCGAGCCAGCGGTAGCGGATGCGAAGCGTCTCGTCGACGCCTTCCTCGTCGACCTGGAAGGGCAGCGGCTCCGAGCGGGAGACGACCCGCAGCGTGTCGACCTGGAGCTCGATCTCGCCGGTCGGCAGGTTCGGGTTGACGGCGTCGGAGGCCCGCCTCGCCACCTCCCCCTCGGCCTGGAGCACGAACTCGTTGCGAACATCGTGCGCGACCTCGGCGGCGGCGGGCGCCCGCTCGGGGTTGATCACGAGCTGCGTGATCCCCGAGTGGTCGCGCAGGTCGACGAAGACGAGGCCGCCGTGATCTCTGCGCGTGTCGGCCCAGCCGGCGAGCGTGACGCGGCGACCGGCGTCGGCGGCGCGGAGCGCGCCGCAGGTGACGTCACGCCAGCTCACAACAGCTCCCTAAGATGGTCGACGTCCCGGATGGGCACGTCGAGCTCGCCGCCGCGGCGCAGCGTCCAGCCGCCCGCTCCGAGCACGAGCGTCGCCTCCGCGTGCTTCTGGCCGTAGCCGAGCTGCCCCTTGAGCGAGCGGCCGGCGTAGTCGGTGTCGGCGGCGATCCCCGCCGCGCGCAGCTCCTGCACGACGGTCAGCCCGTTCTGCCCGGGCTCGACGGCGACGAAGACGGCGAGCTTCGGCTGCTGGGCCGCGATCCCCTCGAGCTCGAGCGAGAGGACGAGTCGCTCGATCCCCGCGCCGAAGCCGATGCCCGGCGTCGGGGCTCCGCCGATCTCCTCGACGAGGTAGTCGTAGCGGCCGCCGCCGCAGATCGTCGAGGCCTGGGCGCTCTCGTCCGGTCCGATGAACTCGAAGGTGGTGCGCGTGTAGTAGTCGAGCCCGCGGACGAGGGTCGGCGTGACCGTGTACGCGACACCGTACGTGTCGAGGTGGGCGCGCACCTGTCCGAAGTGCTCGGCGCAGGCGTCGCAGAGCGAGTCGCCGATCTTCGGCGCGTCCTCGAGGGCCTCGCGCACGCGCTCGCTCTTCACGTCGAAGACGCGCAGCGGGTTGGTCGCGCGCTTCTGCCTCGCGTCGTCGTCGAGCACATCGGCGTTCGCGTCGAGCCACGCGTTCAGCCTCTCGACATAGCGCGGTCGGCACGCGCGGTCGCCGATCGAGTTGAGCTGGAGCTCGTAGCGCGTCACGCCGAGGTTGCGCAGCAGCGTGTCGTAGTACTGGATCACCTCGCCGTCGACCGCGGGGTCGGCGGAGCCGATGCACTCGAGCGAGAGCTGCGCGTGCTCGCGGTAGCGGCCGCGCTGCGGCGTCGCGTAGCGATACATCGTCGCGAGCGTGTAGAGCTTCACCGGCTGCGGCTCCTGCTTCATGCCGTGCTCGACATATGCGCGGCAGATCGGCGCCGTGCCCTCGGGGCGCAGCGTGAGCGAGCGGCCGCTGCGGTCCTCGAACGTGTACATCTCCTTCTGGACGATGTCGGAGCCCGCGCCGGAGGTGCGGGCGAACAGCTCCGTGTCCTCGAACACGGGCGTCTGGATGCGGCGGTACCCGTAGAGTGCGCACAAGCGCTCCATCTCCGCTGTCACCTGCTGCCAGAGCGGCTGGTCGGACGGGAGGACGTCGTGGGTGCCGCGCGGCGCCTCGATCTTCGTCACGAGGCGCGCAGCTCCGCGAGGAACGGGTTGCGGGCGAGCTCGTCGCCGAGCGTCGTCGCCGGCCCGTGCCCCGGGTAGACGACCGTCTCGTGCGGATAGCGGTCGGCGAGCGTACGGACGGAGGCGAGCAGGGTGTCCCAGTCGGCGCCGGGGATGTCGACCCGGCCGACGGAGCCGGCGAAGAGCAGGTCGCCGCTGAACAGGCAGCCGTCCGCGTGGTAGGCGACGTGCGCGGGCGAGTGTCCTGGGATCGCGACGCACTCGAAGGCGATGCCGGCCGCCTCGAACGTCTCGCCTCCCTCGACGAGGATGTCCGGGACGTACGCCCGACCGGGGGCGCCGAGCGGCGCGAAGTCCGCGTAGCGCTCGAGGAGGTCGCGCTCGCCGGCCGGCATCGTGACGGGCGCACCCGTGCCCTCGGCGAGGTCGGCGACGCCGCCGAGATGGTCGAAGTGCCCGTGCGTGATGAGGATCGCGGCGCAGGCGGCCCCGCTGCGGGCGAGCTCGAGCCGGAGGTCGGCCGCGTCTCCGCCCGGGTCGATCACCGCCGCCTCGGCCGCGCCGCGGGCGGCCCGCACGACGTAGCAGTTGGTCTGGAGCGGCCCCAGGCCGTAGCGGTCGACGACGATGCTCATCCGCGCGAGTCTAGTGCCCCTTCAGGCAATACACGCCCGCTTCTGGCCCGCGATCACACGGCGCGCTGCCGCGGCTCAGCGCTTCTTCGGCTGCCGCTGCGGCGCGGACGGACCGTGTTCCTTCCGCGCCTGGTACCGGTTGTACGCGAAGCGGTCGACGAAGTACGTGAACGGGACGAAGAGCACGGTGTAGATGAGCGCGAGCGGGAGCGCTCCCGTGTATCCCGCCTTCTTGTTCGTGAGGGCGAAGAGCGCGAAGACGACCGCGCCGAGGACGAGAGCCCGCTTGGCCGCGCGCTGCCAGGACGGCGGCTGCGGCTCGCGGCGGCCGCGCGCCTGCTGCGCCGGCTGCTTTGCGGGGGCTGCCCTCGAGCCGTTGCTCGACGCCTTTGCGCGCGACGACGCCACGAGCTCGTCGGGCGGCTCGTCGAGCTCGTTCCCCTCGGAGTCGAGGTAGACGAACTCGTACTCGTGCCGCTTGCTCTTCGCCTCGCGCCGCTTCTGCTTCCTCGAGGGCATCGCAGACTAGCGTAGCTCCCCTGCGAGCACGACCCGGTCGACGATCTCGCCGGCGAGATGGTAGGCGAGATACCGCCAGTCGGGGGCGGCGAGCAGGACGAGGTCTGCGCGACAGCCGGGCGCGAGCCGGCCGAGCCGGTCGGCGCGGCCGACCACGAACGCCGCGTTGACGGTGCACGCGGCGAGCGCTTCCGCCGGCGAGAGCTTCAGCTGTGTCGCCGCGAGCGAGCAGGAGAGGGGCAGGCTCTCGCAGAAGGCGCTGCCCGGGTTGAAGTCGGTTGCGAGCGCGAGAGCCGCCCCGGCGTCGACGAGCGCGCGGGCCGGAGGCATGGGCCGGCCGAGGAAGAGCGCGCTCGCGGGCAGCACGACCCCGACGACGGGGCTGGCCGCGAGCGCTCGAACGCCCTCCTCGCCCGTCGCTTCCAGATGGTCGACGGAACGCGCACCGAGCTCGATCGCGAGCGGGACTGCGCCCTGCTCGCTGAACTGGTCGCCGTGCACGCGCAGCACGAGCCCCGCGTCGCGGCACGCCTCGAGGTAGCGGCGCGCCTGCGCGGTGTCGAAGGCGCCGCGCTCGACGAAGACGTCGGCGGCCTCGGCGAGGCGAGCGGCCTCGGGGAGCACCTCGGTGAGCGCGAAGTCGAGGTACGCATCGGCGTCGGCGAACTCCGGCGGCACGGCGTGCGCGCCGAGCCAGGTCGGGATGCCGCCCGCGGCGCGGATCGCGCGCAGCGAGGCGAGCTCCGTGTCCCGGTCGAGGCCGTAGCCGGACTTCGCCTCGAAGGTCGTCGTGCCGTGGCGGTTCATCCAGCGGCGATGGCGCTCGACCGCCCGCCGCAGCCCGTCCTCCCCGGCCGCCCGGGTCGCGGCGACGGTGGAGAGGATGCCGCCGCCGCGCGCGTGCAGCTCCTCGTAGCCAGCCCCCGCCGCGCGGAGCGAGAATTCCTCGACGCGGTCGCCGCCGAAGACGGCATGCGTGTGGCAGTCGACGAGCCCTGGAATCGCGCAGCAGCCGGAGCCGTCGAGCTCGGCCACGTCGCCGTCGAGCGCGGGAAGGTCGCGCATCCGCCCGACCGCCTCGATCGTGTCGCCACTGCAGAGGACGTACGCGTCCTCGACCACGTCGACCGTGCCGAGCGCGGCGCCGCGCAGCGGCGCGTCACGCCCCGCGGGCGTCGCGAGCTGTGCGAGGTCGCGGACGAGCAGGCGCGTCGGCACACGTTGAGGCTACTGCGTCACGAGCCACCCGACGTGGCCACCGGCGTCGACGAGCTCGACACCGGCGCCGAGGAGGCGGCGCTCAATGCCGTCGACGTGCTGTCCGCGGGCGCGGTCGACGGCACCGCGGTCGTCGTCGTCGCCCGGGTGGTCGTCGTCGCCGCTCTGGCGCTGTGGAGCGGGACCCTCGCCGAGCCGACGGCGAGCCCGGCCACGGCCGCACACGCTCCGACCGACGCGGCGGCGACGGCCCCGGTGAGGCGGCGCACGCGCCCGAGGTTCCGGTCGCGGTCGCGCACGCGGCGGCGCAGCTCGGAGCTCATCGGACGTCCACCACCGTGAGTGCGAGCCGCGGGCACATGGTGACCGCGCGCCGTGCCGCCGGCTCGAGCTCCGGCCGGAGCGACGTGCCCGACACGATCGGGTATCCCCACTCGTCGAGGTCGATCAGCTCCGGCAGCAGCTCGGCGCACTGGCCGTAGCCGTCGCAGGCGATCGGATCGACGCGAAGGACGTTCGCCATCTCTCTCATCTCCATTCACGTGGGCCGCCGGTGGGCGCCGGCAGCAGCGGTCGGCGGGACTCGGTGCAGCAGCGGCCTCGGAGGTGACGGGCGGCCTCGTCCGCGAACACGCGCAGCGCGCTCTCGACGAAGCGGGTCGCCCCCGTCGGGTGGGCGCAGGCGCCGCGGCCCGCGACCTGCGCCGCGAGGCGGTGGAGCCGCTCGTGGGCGTGCGGCGCGTCGGCGGCGCCGGTTGCGATCGACTGCACGGCCGCGGCGATCGCGGCGAGGCCGAAGAGGCAGGAGCCGCACTGGCCGGCGCTCTCCGCCGCCAGGTAGCGGGCGACGCGCGCGGTCTCGACGAGCCCGCACCGGTCTTGCGGCAGGACGACGATCGTGCGCGCGCCCAGCGCGGCGCCGTGCGCACCCAGCGCCGCCTCCGTGAGCGGCAGCTCGAGCGCCTCGCGGGCGTCGATCCAGGTGCCGAAGTAGCCGCCCACGAGCAGCGCCCGCGGTAGCGAGGTGAGCCCGCCGAAGCGGTGGAGCACGTCGCGGAGCGGGGGGCCGAGCTCGACCTCGGCGACACCCGGGGCGCGCACGGCACCGCGGACCGTGACGAGGGCCGTACCGGGCTCGGCCGCGGTGCCGGCCGTTCGGAACCAGGCTGCGCCGCGCCGGGCGATCAGCGCGATGTTCGCGAGCGTCTCGACGTTCTGGACGAGCGTCGGGCGCCCGCGAACACCTCGCTCGAACGATCGCGGCGGCCGGGTCGTCGGCTTCGCCGGGCCGCCGTTGAGCCAGTGGACGAGCGCGCTCTCCTCGCCGGAGACGAACCTGTCCGGAGCTGCGACGACGCGCAGCTCGACCGGCTCGTGCAGGTGGGCGCGCTCGCCGAGCGCGTGCTCGAGCCGCGCCTGCGACCTGCGATCGGCCCGGCCGACGGCGAGGATCGCCTCGCGGGAGCCGACCGCGTACGCGGCCGCGACCGCCCCGTCGACCACGAGGTGCGGGTTGCACGCGATGAGCGTCTTGTCCTTTGCGCTCGCCGGCTCGCCCTCGGTGCCGTTGGCGACGACGACGGGAGCGTGGCCGCGTGCCACGGCGCGAAGCTTCGTCGCTGCCGGGAAGCCCGCGCCGCCGCGACCGGTCAGCCCGCTTGCCTCGAGCTCGCGGAGCAGCGTCTCCTGTCCGTGGTCGCGTGCGATCTCCGGCAGCGGGCCGTGCCGCTCGAGGTGCGCCGCGAGGCTCACGGGCGCGCCGGGTGCGCCGTCGAGGAGGCGCGGGAGCACGGGCGCGGGCTCGCCCTGCTCGCCGACGCGCTGCGCGAGGCTGCTCATGCAGTGCCGCCGCTCTCGAGCGGTGCGCCGAGGTACTTGTCGTGCTCGCGGCGGGAGCCGAGCAACCGCCATGCCGCGGCGAGCACGACTGCAGCGAGAGATGCGGAGGCGAGCGCGAGAAACCACGCCGTGCGCGCGTCGCTGCCCATGCCGAGGCCGTGCGCGAAGGCGAGCGGCCACGATGCGTAGGCGAGCCAGTGGACGCTCTTCCAGGTGCGCCGGCCGAGGCGGTGCCGCAGCAGGCTCGTCACGATCACGGCGACGAGGAAGTCGAGCGAGAGAGCGCCGAGCCCGAGCCAGAGTGGATAGGGACCGAGCGGCAGCGGCAGCACGACCTGCAGCACGCGCACCTGCGCGTACGGGTCGGCGAGGGCGGCGACGATGTGAACCGCGAGGAAGACCACCGCGAGCAGCGAGATCGAGCGGTGCAGCCCCAGCGTCACGAACCGAGGCAGCCGGCCCGGGCGCCAGCGGCTCGTCGTGGCGACGCCGAGCATGACGACGGCGGTGAGCAGGAGCAGCGTGACGACGCCGCTGCCGCGCATGAGGTACCAGACAGGTGCCGCCGTCAGGCTGCCCATGGCGTCTTCCCGCGGGGCCAGTCTCCGGTGTGGACGACGCGCCCGTCAGGGCGCACGAGCCGCGCGGCGAGGCCGAGGCCGTGGAGCCAGTGCGGCGCGCCGGCGCCGCGTACGATCGCCGCGGTGGAGGCGGTGTTCGCGGCGACGCAGCTGGCGGCGTGGACGCTCACCGTGCGCCACACCTCGGCGGCGGGCCGCCCGGTGCGCGGGTCGACGATGTGGTGGGCCGAGCCCGCCCCCGCGCGCCAGCGCCGGACGGCCGTGCTCGACGTGGCCAGGCCGCCGGACGCGATCGCGACCGTCTGGCCGTCCGCGTCGGACGCGGCGCGGTGGTCGTCGGTGACTCTTATCGCCCAGCCGTCGGTCGGCGCGGCGCCTGCGACGGCGAGATCGCCGCCGAGGTTCACGAGCACGCCGACTCCGGTCGCGGCGTGCGCTGCCCGGGCCGCGCGGTCGGCCGCGAGCGCCTTTGCCGTTGCGCCGAGGTCGACCGCGACTCCGGCGGGGACGCGCACGCGGCCGCCGTCGTCGTCGATCTCGATCCGGCGCCAGCCCGCGGCCGGGACGAGCCTGAACGGGGCGGGCTCGGTGCGCGACACGACGACGGAGAAGTCGGCGTCCCAGCCGAGGGCCTGCAAGGAGCCGCCGACCGTCGGATCGACGTCGCCGTGCGTGGCGGCGGCCGCCTCGATGCCGGCGGCCAGCGCCTCGCGAAGCAGCGGGCTCGCGGCGACCCAGCGGCCGCCGCTTCGCGCCAGCCGCGTCACCTCCGAGTCCTCGCGGAAGCGGCTGCAGGCCGCGTCGATCGCCCGCAGCTCGCGCGCGAGCAGCTCGAGCGCCTCCGGCAGCGCGTCCGCGTCGACCGTCGTCACCTCGGCGGTCGTGCCGAGCGCCGCGAAGCGGGCACACGGGAGCGGGCCGGTGCAGGTTGCGCTCTCGACGTCCATGGCCCCATTCCACCGGGCGGACCTAAGACGCCCCTCTGCTGCCGCTGTGAATCTCCTGTGAGCTCGCCGCGGCTACGGGCCGGCCGAGGGCAGGCGCAGGCCCCGCTCCCGCGCCGTCTCGAGGGCCTCCGGATAGCCGGCGTCGGCGTGGCGCATGACTCCGGTCCCCGGATCGGTGGTGAGCACGCGCTCGAGCCGTTCAGCCGCGTCGTCGCTGCCGTCCGCGACGACGACCATGCCGGCGTGGATCGCGTTGCCGATCCCGACGCCGCCGCCGTGATGGACGCTCACCCACGTCGCTCCCGCCGCGACGTTGACGAGGGCGTTGAGGATCGGCCAGTCTGCGATCGCGTCGGAGCCGTCGCGCATCGCCTCGGTCTCCCGGTACGGAGACGCGACCGAGCCGGCGTCGAGATGGTCGCGGCCGATGACGACGGGCGCCTTGACGGCACCGCTCCGCACGAGCTCGTTCATCGCGAGCCCCGCCTTCGCGCGGTCGCCGTAGCCGAGCCAGCAGATCCGGGCGGGCAGCCCCTGGAACGCGACCCGCTCCGGTGCGAGCTCGAGCCATCGCTGCAGCAGCGGATCGTCCGGGAACAGCGCCCGGATCGTCGCGTCGATCGCCGCGATGTCGGCCGGGTCCCCGGACAGCACCGCCCAGCGAAACGGGCCGACGCCGCGACAGAACAGCGGCCGGATATAGGCCGGGACGAAGCCCGGGTATGAGAAGGCTTCCGCTACGCCGCCGTCGCGGGCCTCACCTCGCAGGTTGTTGCCATAATCGAAAACATACGCGCCGCGGCGGACGAACTCGAGCAGCCCCTCCACGTGGCGCACGATCGAGCCGCCGGCGAGGCGCAGGTACTCCTCCGGGTCGGCGGCCCGCAGCGCCGCCGCCTCCTCGACCGAGAATCCCTGCGGGACGTAGCCGTTGAGCGGGTCGTGCGCGGCCGTCTGGTCGGTGACGAGGTCGAAGTGCTCCCCGCGCGCGGCGAGCTCGGGCACGACGTCGGCGGCGTTCCCGAGCAGCCCGACCGAGAGCGGCCGCCGCTCCGCCGCGGCCGCGCGCACCCGCGCGAGCGCGTCGTCGAGCGAGCCGGCCGCCTCGTCGAGATAGCGCGTCTCGAGGCGGCGCTCGATCCGGTGCGGATCGACCTCGACGCAGAGGATGGCGGCGCCGGCCATCGTCGCAGCCAGCGGCTGCGCGCCGCCCATGCCGCCGAGCCCGGCGGTGAGGATCGTCCGTCCGCGCAGGTCGGGCGAGCCGAAGTGCTTCTCGCCGGCCGCCGCGAAGGTCTGGTAGGTGCCCTGCAGGATCCCCTGCGTGCCGATGTAGATCCACGAGCCGGCGGTCATCTGGCCGAACATCGTCAGGCCCTCCGCCTCGAGCCGGCGGAACTCGTCCCAGGTCGCCCACTTCGGCACGAGCAGCGAGTTCGCGATCAGCACGCGCGGCGAGCTCTCGGTCGTCGTGAACACGCCGACGGGCTTTCCGGACTGGACGAGCAGCGTCTCGTCCGCGCCGAGCTCGAGCAGCACGCCGACGATCGAGCGCAGCGCCTCGTGGCTCCGCGCTGCGCGGCCGGAGCCGCCGTACACGATCAGCTCCTCCGGCTTCTCGGCCACCTCCCGGTCGAGGTTGTTCAGCAGCATCCGCAGCGGCGCCTCGGTCGACCACTGCCGCGCGTTCAGCTCGGTTCCGCGCGGCGCGCGGATCGACGAGAGGTCGCCGCACAGCGCCTCCACCCGCGCCGCCTTCGTCTCGGTCACGCTCATCGCAGCTCCCCCACTTCCGTCTGCACGGCGCCGACGAGCGACCCGTCGCGGATCGCGGCCGCCACCGCCTCGATGTCCGGCGCGAGCGTCCGGTCGTCGCGCAGGCGCGGCGAGAGCTCGCGCACCGCGGCACGCGTCGCGCGCACCCCGGCGCCTGGCTCGAGCGGCGCGTGGAACTCCACCGCCTGCGCGCCCGCGAGCAGCTCGATCGCGACCGCGCTCTCGCAGTTCGCGAGCACCTGCCAGGCCTTCAGCCCGGCCGCGTTTCCCATCGACACATGATCCTCCTGCCCCGCGCTCGTCGGGATCGAGTCCACCGACGCAGGATGACAGAGCACCTTGTTCTCGGAGACGAGCGACGCGGCGACGTACTGCGGGATCATGAAGCCGCTGTTGAGCCCGCCGTCCGACGTGAGGAAGGCCGGCAGCCCGTCGGAGAGGTTCGGATTCACGAGCCGCTCGACGCGCCGCTCGGAGATGCTCGCCAGCTCCGATACCGCCAGCGCGAGCGCGTCGAGCGCGAACGCGAGCGGCTGGCCGTGGAAGTTTCCGTTCGAGACGAGTGCGTCGTCTTCGACGAGCACGAGCGGGTTGTCGGTCGCGGCGTTCAGCTCGACCGAGACGGTGTAGGCGACGTAGTCGAGCAGGTCGCGCGACGCCCCGTGCACCTGCGGCGCGCAGCGCAGCGAGTACGCGTCCTGGACCTTGTCGCACCAGCGGTGCGCCTCGATGATCGAGGAGCCGTCGAGCAGCCGGAGGACATTCGCCGCGGCGTCGCCCTGGCCGCGCAGCGGGCGCAGCGCGTGGATCTGCGGCAGGAACGAGGTGCGCGACCCCTGCAACGCCTCGAGCGACTGCGCGCAGGCGAGATCGGCGGCGCGCGCGAGCCGCCGCGCCCGCACGAGCCCGAGCGCCGCGAAGGCGGTCATGAACTGGGTCCCGTTGATGAGGGAGAGCCCCTCCTTCGCCGCCGGCCTGATCGGCTCGAGCCCGACGCGCGTGAGCGCCTCGAACCCCGGCAGGCGCTCGCCCTCGACGAATGCCTCCCCCTCCCCGACGAGCGGCAGCGCGAGGTGCGCGAGCGGCGCCAGATCGCCGGAGGCGCCGACCGAGCCGCGGCTCGGCACGACCGGAACCACGCCCCGGTCGAGGCAGGCGAGCAGCAGCTCGACCGTCTCGATCCGCGCGCCGGAGTTGCCCTTGGCGAGCGTGTTCGCGCGCAGCAGCATCGCTGCGCGCACGACCTCGGCGGGGTAGGGCTCGCCGACGCCGCATGCGTGCGAGCGGAGCAGCCGCAGCTGCAGCTCTTCGGTCAGCTCCTCGGGGATCGTCTTCGAGACGAAGCGACCGAAGCCGGTGTTGACGCCGTACGTGTGCTCGCTCGAGCCGTGCGCGGCGCGCTCGACCAGCTCGCGGGCGGCGCGCATCTTGCCGCGCGCGGCTTCGGTGAGCGCGACCGGCGCGCGGTCGACGGCGACCTCCCACACCTCGCCGACCGTCAGGTCGTCGCCGGTGAGGCCGATCGCCGTACGCTGGGCCACCCGACGAGTCTAGTGCCCCTTCCGGCAATGAAGGCCCACTTCTGGTCCGCATCACTGGAAGGGCACTCACGCGGCTCTTCCGGCGCCCCGGCTAGTGTCGAGGACGAGTGTCCAGAGGCGACGCCTCCCTCCTCCGCGTGCGCGCCCTCTTCCTGCTGCTCGGAGTGTCCGAGTCGGCGTTCGTCCCGTTCATCCCCTTGCTGCTCGACGATCGCGGTCTCGACCCGCAGGGGATCGGCGCGGCGCTCGCGCTGATGTCGGCGGTCGGCTTCGCCTCGGGGCCGGTCTGGGGCTATCTCGCCGATCGCGTGATCGGGCGCGAGCGCACGCTCGCGCTCTGCCTCACCGGCACCGTCGCCGGCGCGCTGCTGCTCGCGTTCGCGCACGGCGAGGCGGCGCTCTCGCTGACCGGCTCGGTCGCCTGGTTCTTCCGCTCCCCGAACAGCGCCCTCGCCGACGCGCTGGCGCTCGACCGGCTCGGACCTCACCGCCGCGACGCGTACGGCAGCGTCCGGCTGTGGATGAGCGCGTCGTTCGCCGTGGGTGCGATCGCCTGGGGCGCGGTGATCGAGGTGGGCGGCATCCGCCTGATGGCGCCGCTGTACGCGGCCTGCACAGCACTGAACGCGCTGCTCGTGATGCTCGTGTTCCGCGGACGCTGGCCGCGCCCGCTCGCGGCCGACGCCGCCACCCGGTCGTTGCGCGCCGTCGTCGCGACCCCCGCGTTCGTGCTGTTCCTCTTCGCGCTCTTCCTGTCCTTCGCGCCGTACAGCGCCGCGTACAACTTCGCCGCCGTCCGGATCGCCGCCCTCGGCGGCGGCGCCGTCTTCGTCGGTCTCGCCGCCGGCCTCCAGGCCGCCGCCGAGGTGCCGAGCATGATCGCGACCACGAGGCTCGCGCAGCGGCTGCGACCCGCGCGCGTCTTCGCCGCCGGAGCGGCGTTCTCCGTGATCGTGTACGCGGTCTGGGCCGTCGTCGCCGACCCGGCCGCGCTCGCCGCGATGCGGGTCGTCGGCGGCGTGGGGTTCGGTCTGACCTCGGTGGCGATGGTCGTGATCGTCGACGAGCTCGTCCCCGTGAGCCTCCGCGCCACGGGACAGGCCGCCGCCAAGGCGGTCTCGATGGGGTTCGCGCCCGTGGTGGGCCTGTTCGGAGGCGGCCTCGTCTACGGGTACCTCGGGGCGCCGTCGCTGTTCGTCGTCGCGGCCTTCCTCACGGTGCTCGCGGCGATCGCCGTGCGGTCGGCCGAGACGGCTCAGCTACGGACGGTCGAGCACACGTAGCTCGAGCACACGCGAGGCGTCGAAGCCCGGAATGCGCAGGAGCGCCCCGGCCGCTGCGGCCGCCGCACCCCCCGGCATCAGCCCGACGAGCTCGGAGCCCGCGATCTCCACGCCGCGCGCGGCTGCCTCCCGCTCGATCGCCGCCACGAGCTCGTGCAGCGGTGCCGCCTGCCAGTCCTCCACGTTCATGCTCACCTGCGCGTGGCCCGCGCGCTGCAGCCCGAGCCCGAGCGCGCGAACGCCGGGAAAGCCTCCGTCTCGCTCGCGGACGGCGCGCGCGATCGCGCGCGCCGCCTCGACGTCCGCTCCGGCGAGATTGACGTTGAAGGCGATCAGCGGCGGCCGCGCGCCGACGATCACGCCGCCGGCCGCGGGGTCGAGGCGTCGCGGCCCGAAGTCGGGTACGAGCTCGCCCGCGTCGATGCGCCGCTGCAGCTCCTCCGGGCCGCCGCGCCGGTAGAACGCGGGGCCGCGCCCGGGTGCGAGCTCCGCATAGAGGAACACCGGCAGTCCGAGCTCGTCGCCGACACGGCGCGCGAGCTCGATCGCCGCTGCACGGGCGCGCTCCGCGTCCGCCCCGCGCAGCGGCACGAGCGGAACCACGTCAACGGCGCCGATCCGCGGGTGCGCACCCTCGTGGCGGCGGAGGTCGATCCGCTCGCGCGCGCAGGCGATCGCAGCGAGCAGCGCCTCGGTGAGCTGCTCCTCGTCTCCGACGAGCGTGAACACCGAGCGGTGATGATCCGCGTCGGCGTGGACGTCGAGCAGATCGGCGTGCTCCGACAGCGCCGCACCGATCGCGGCGAGCACGGCCGCGTCCCGCCCCTCCGAGAAGTTCGGGACCGCTTCGAGCGGCAGGTGCATGGCCGGAGCCTACGTCTCGGCAGCGAGCACGCGTGCGCACTCCGCACACACCTGCGGCGGCACGAGTCCCAGCCGCATCCCGAGGTAGAACACCCGGCAGCCCACGCAGAGGCCGAACGCCGCCTCGAGCGACGCGAATACCGCGAGCACCGCGACGAGCGCAAGCGCGGCGGTGTGCGCGCCGACGGCGAACCACAGCAGCGTCGCCGTCACGGTGAACGCCGCGCCGACCGCCTGCGCGAACCGCTTCGCCGGGCCGGGCGAGTAGCGGTGACGCACGTGCAGGCGGGGCGTGACCACCCGCGTCGCCAGCAGGCCGAGCGGGCTCAGCGTCGGCCCGGTCAGCGCGCGTGCGACGAAGCCGTACGCGAGCACCGGCAGCAGCCGGCCCTGCTGGAATGCGACCGTGAGCACGGCGAGCAGCGCGACCGATCCCGCCACGAGCCGCGCCGAGGTCTCGTTGACCGGGTTCGGGAACGCGAAGAGGCGGGCCATACTTCAAAAAAGATACCACTCATGACCGCCGGCCGGCCGTCGTACCGCTCGCTCGCGTCGCTCCAGCGGGACACGGCCCGTTGCCGGGCGTGCGCCGAGGCGGGCTTCCCGCTCGAGTCCCTGCCCGTGCGGGCGCCGTACGCGGGGCAGCGTGCGTACCTGTTCGGGCAGGCGCCCGGCGTCGTCGAGGGCGAGGAGCGACTGCCCTGGCGCGGGCGCGCCGGCCGGACGCTGCGCCGCTGGCTCGAGCTCGACGAGACGGCGTTCTACGCGACCTTCTACTGCGCATCGGTGACCCGCTGCTACCCCGGCCGCGCACCGTCGGGGCGCGGCGACCGCACGCCGACACCCCGCGAGCGGGAGCTCTGCGCGTTCTGGCGCGACCGGGAGCTCGCGCTGCTCAGGCCCCGGCTGATCGTCACCGTCGGCGGCATCGCGCTGCGCGCCATGCTCGGCCGGGCCGAGCTGACGCCGTGCGTCGGTGAGCGCTTCGAGCGCCGCGGCGCGGTCGTCGTCCCGCTCCCGCATCCGTCCGGCGCGAGCGGCTGGCTCAACGTTCCCGCGAACCGCGAGCGGCTGGGGCGCTCGCTCGCGCTGCTCCGGGACGAGCTCTAGGGGCGGAGCAGCATCCCGACGCTGCCGCTGTCCTCCGTGCGGAAGCCGTACTCCTCGTAGAGCGGCCGGCCGGAGGGCGTCGCCACGAGCGCGACGATCGTGCGACGGGACGCGCGGGCGAGCAGCCGCTCGAGAATCGCGCGGCCGACGCCGTGACGCTGCTGTCCGGGGAGGACGATCATGTCCCAGATCGTCGCGTAGAGCGCACCGTCGTCGAGCAGGCGGCCGATCCCGACGAGCTCGCCCTCCTCGCGCGCGACGACGTTCCACGTCCCGTCGAGCGCGGCCTGCAGCTCCGCGTCGTGCACGGGCGGCGGCACCCAGCCGACGGCCTCGCGGAAGCGGCGATACTCGGCGGCCGCCAGCCGGACGCCTTCCTCGAGCTCGAGCACAGCCGCAGCCTACGGCGGGAACGGGCGCCGCGGCTAGATTTCTTCGGTGCCGCCCCGCTATCGCTCCACCTTCGGCCGGCTGCTCGGCTTCCTCCGCCCCTATCGCACGGGGCTCTCGGTCTCGGTCGTGCTCGCCGTCGGCTCGCAGGCCGCGCAGGTCGCCCTCATCTGGGTGACGGGCCGCAGCGTCATCGACGAGGCGCTGCTACGCCACGACACGCGCCGGCTCTGGGTCTCCGTGGTCGTGATCGTCGCGCTCGGCGTCGTCCGCGCCGGGCTGATGCTCGGGCGCAGGATCATCTCGGGCCGCCAGGCGCTCGACGTCGAGATGGACATGCGCAGCGGCCTGTACGCGCACCTCGTACGGCTGTCGTTCGGCTTCTACGACCGCCACCAGACGGGCCAGCTGATGTCGCGCGCGACCGTCGACCTCCAGGGCGTGCGCTTCTTCCTCGGCTACGGGCTGATCTTCTTCTTCCAGAACGTCCTGACCGTCATGTCGGTGACCGTCGTCCTCTTCTTCTTCGAGTGGAAGCTCGCGCTGATCGCGCTCGCGATCACGCCGCCGCTCATCGTCTTGGCCTACCGCTACAGCCACGTCGCGCACCCGACGCTGCGCGACGTGCAGCAACGGCTTGCGGACGTGGCGACCGTCGCCGAGGAGAACATCGTCGGCGTCCACGTCGTCAAGGCGTTCGCGCAGGAGCCATCCGAGGAAGAGAAGTTCCAGCGGCGCTCGGAGCTCGTGTTCGAGCAGACGCTGAAAGCGAACCGCCAGCGCGCGACCTACGTGCCGCTGATCTCGTTCGTGCCGCTGCTCGCCCAGGCGGGCGTGCTGCTCGCCGGCGCACGCATGGTCACCGACCATTCGCTCACGCCGGGCAGCTTCGTCGCCTTCAACCTGTATCTGGCGATGCTCGTGACGCCGCTGCGCTCGCTCGGGATGTGGATCGGCCAGGCGCAGCGCGCGACCGCCGCCGGCGAGCGCATCTTCCAGGTCCTCGACGAGCCGGAGGAGGTGTCGGACCGGAGGGGCGCGGTCGAGCTCCCCGACGGCGACGGCGCGATCCGCTTCGAGGGCGTCACGTTCGGGTACCTCGAGGGGCGGCCGGTGCTCCGTGACATCGACCTCGACGTTCCCGCCGGACGGACGCTCGCGCTGATCGGCCACACGGGCTCCGGCAAGACGACGTTGACGGCGCTCGTGCCCCGCTTCTACGACGTGACCGCCGGCCGGGTGACCATCGACGGGCTCGACGTGCGCGAGGTGTCGCTCTCCTCGCTCCGCCGCGCGATCGGCGTCATCTCGCAGGACCCCTTCCTGTTCTCCGCCAGCGTGCGCGAGAACATCGCCTTCGGGCGCGGCGACCTGTCGCAGGAGGAGGTCGAGCGCGTTGCCCGCGCCGCGCGGGCGCACGAGTTCGTCGAGCAACTGCCGCAGGGGTACGACACGGTGATCGGCGAGCGCGGCATCACCCTCTCCGGCGGCCAGCGCCAGCGGATCGCCATCGCACGTGCGCTCGCGGTCGACCCGCGCATCCTCATCCTCGACGACGCGACCGCGTCGGTCGACGCGACGACGGAGGCGCACATCCGCACCGGCCTGCGCAAGGCGATGCGGGGGCGGACGACGTTCATCATCGCGCATCGCCTCTCCACGATCGCGCTCGCCGACGAGATCGTCGTCCTCGACGACGGGCGAATCGCCGCGCGCGGAACGCACGACACGCTGCTCGAGTCGAGCGCCGTCTACCGCGAGATCTACGAGCACGGGCTGCTCGAGCGGCGGTTCACCGATGCCGTCGAGGCGCGCGGCGCCGTCAAGGACGTCGCATGAAGGTGCACCAGCCGGGGAGCTCGCTCATGCAGCAGCGGGGCGCGCAGGTCGACGACTGGTCCTGGGGGAAGACCCGCCGCCGCCTCGGTCTGCTCTGGCGGCTGACGACGCCCTACCGCGGCCGCACCGCGTTCTCGGTCGTCTCCCTGCTCACGGCGACCGCGACGGCGCTCGCTCCGCCCTACCTCGCGAAGTACGCGCTCGACGACGCAGTCGCCGGGCACGACGGCGGCCGCCTCTACCTCGTCGTCGGCATCTTCGTCGCGGCCGGGCTCGCGAACTGGGGCATGACGTACGTCGAGACGTACTTCACCGGCTGGATCGGCGAGCGGATCCTCGCCGATCTGCGCTTGCGGCTGTTCGGGCATCTGCAGCGCCTCTCGCTCGGCTTCTACGAGCGCAACCGCGCGGGCGTGATCATCAGCCGGCTCACGAACGACGTCGAGGCGATCGACCAGCTCGTCACGGACGGCGTCACGACGCTCACGCAAAGCACGCTCACGCTGCTCGGAACCGGTGTGATCCTGTTCGTGCTCGACTGGCGCCTCGCGCTCGCGACATGCGCAGTGCTGCCGCTGATGAGCCTTGCGACGGCGCTGTTCCGTTCGCGCACGGCGCGTGCCTACGCGGCCGTGCGCGAGCGGCTCGGACTGGTCACGGCGACGCTCGCCGAGGACATCGCGGGCATGCGCGTCGTGCAGGCATTCACCCGCGAGCAGGCCGCCTACGCGAACTTCCGGCATGTTGCCCAGCGCTATCGCGAGTCGAACATGCAGACGGTCGTTCTGAGCGGCATCTACTTCCCGGTCGTCGACCTGCTCTCGTCGGCCGCACTGGCCGTCGTCCTCGGCTACGGCGGCCATCTCTACTTCAACGGCTCGCTGACGCTCGGCACGCTCTTCGCCTTCATGCTCTACGTGCAGAACTTCTTCGACCCGGTGCAACAGCTCTCGCAGCTCTACAGCACGTTCCTCTCGGCCACCGCGGCCCTCGACAAGATCATCGGTCTGCTCGACGAGGAGCCCGAGGTGGTCGACCGGCCGGCGGCGCAGGAGCTGCCGCCGATCGCGGGTCACGTGCGCTTCGAGGGCGTCCGCTTCGCCTACGGGCGCGGCGGCGAGGTTCTGCACGGCCTCGACCTCGACGTGGCCGCGGGTACGACGGTCGCGCTCGTCGGCCACACGGGCGCGGGCAAGTCGACGATCGCGAAGCTGCTCGCGCGCTTCTACGACCCGACGGCCGGACGGATCACCGTCGACGGCTTCGATCTGAGCGAGGTCACGCAGCAGTCGCTGCGGACACAGCTCGGCGTCGTGCCGCAGGAGGGCTTCCTCTTCGCCGGGACCGTTGCCCAGAACATCGCGTTCGGGAAGACGGATGCGACAGAGGGCGAGATCGTTCGCGCAGCACAGACCGTCGGTGCGCACGAGTTCGTGCTGCGCCTGGAGAACGGCTACGAAACAGAGCTCGGCGAGCGGGGCTCGCGCCTCTCGCTCGGCCAGCGTCAGCTCGTCGCGTTCGCACGTGCGCTGCTCGCGGATCCGCGCATCCTCATCCTCGACGAGGCGACGTCGTCCGTCGACATCGGCACGGAACGGAAGATCGAGCAGGCGCTGCGCGTGCTCCTCGCCGATCGCACCGCATTCATCATCGCGCACCGCCTCTCGACCATCCGCGACGCCGACCTGATCGTCGTGCTCGAGCACGGCCGGGTTGTCGAGCAGGGCTCGCACGAGGAGCTGCTCGCCCGCCGCGGCCTCTACACGTCGCTCTACGGCGACTGGGCCGCTGAAGTGGCGTAGCGGCTCCACGCCTCGGCCATCGCGATCCGCTGCTCGATCGTCGGATGGTTCTCGAGCAGGAGGTACTCCCATGTCGACGGGTTCGGCTCGTCGAGCGTCGTCGGGACGAAGCGCTCGAAGAGCGCCGTCGCGGCGGCGGGGTCACGCGTCGCCTGGAGCGCTTCCCAGTCGGCCTCGGCCTCCATGTGCCGCGAGATCGCGTTCTGCAGCGGGAGCGCGAGCAGGTCGAGCACGACGATCGCGAGCAGGGCGAGGGGAACCGCCTCGGGCCTGCCCATGCCGCCGCGACGCCGGGTGAGGCGAGCGACGACGAATGCTCCCGGAAACGCGAGGAGCGCGTACCAGCCGATGTCCTTCCACAGATGCCGACGCTCGAGATGCCCGAGCTCGTGCGCGACGACAACGCGCAGCTCCGGCTCCGTGAAGCGTCCGTCGAGCAGCGTGTCCCAGAGGACGACGCGCCGGCTGGGGCCGAGACCGGTGGCCTCCGCGTTCGGCAGCGCAGTCACGTCGTGGACGGGCTCGACGACGATCGGCGTGTGCTGGACGTGCTCGGTCTTCTCGAGGACACGCGCCTGCGCCACAAGCCGCGCATCGTGCAGCGGGTGCGTGGTGAGCAGGTACGGGGTCACGAATGCGGACAGGGCGACGAGCCCGACAAACACCGGAGCGGCCGGCAGCCACCACCAGCCGCCGACGAGGCGCGCGAACCCCATCACGATCAGGAGCGCGAGGCAGAGGAGCACGAACTGGCTCCCGAGCGCGAGCCAGTTGCCGAAGGCGGACGCGAGGTAGCCGACGCGGGTGAGGTGATGGCGACGCTCCCACCAGAGGCTGAGGACGCCGAACGGCAGCTGCGAGATCCAGACGAGCGCGAAGCCGATCATCCCGAGCAGCATCCCCGTCCCGATCGGCCCGGCCGCCGACTCGCGCGCGAACCGTCCGCCCCGCCACGCGTACAGGCTGAACACGACGAGCTGCGTCAGCTCGGCGAGCGCCCAGTCCAGCGTCGTGAAGCGGCCGAACGAGGAGGCGGCGCGCAGCTGGGCGGCGGGAAAGAGCTGCCGCACGTCGACGTGCGGCAGCCGAAGCGACGACGGCACCTGCGAGCCCCAGAGGAAGTACGCGGCCGCCGACCACACTGCCGCGAGGACCACGAGCAGCGCGAGGCGGCCCGCTGCTCTCGCGGTCACGGCTCGTCGAACGCGGCGAGCTGCTCGGCGGCACCTTCGAGCGGACTCGCATGCGGATACACGTCCGTCAGGAGCAACCCGTAGGCGTTCACCTGCGCGTCGTAGCGGAGCGCGTACGCCATCAGGTTCCGCAGACCCCACGGCGCGCTGCCCCTCGCGAGCGCGGCGAACCAGGTGAGGAAGCCGGCGACGACGAGTCCCCAGCCGAGCGCTCCGTTCACGATCGCCGCCGGGAGCACGAGCACGATCCGGAAGCCGGTCTTCCAGCGGTTCTGGCGCGCAGGCGCCGGGAGCTCGAGGTCGAGCGGGTACGTGCCGGCGCGGCCGCCGAACGCGGGGAACGGGTTCGCCGCGAGAGAGGCGAACGCGTAGACGTGCAGGCGGTAGCGCACGAACCCCGACAGGAAGCGGTGCAGCGACGCGGCAGGCGTCCCGCGCACGAGCGTCACGAACCAGTTCGCGATCGCAGCGAACACGGCCGCGACGCCCCAGAGCGTCAGCCAGATGATGTGCGGCAGCGCGAGCAGGATGCGGAAGAAGACGGTGACGCGCGACCGGTGCAGGTCGTGCGCGTCGCCGACGAGCCGGACCACGTGCTCGGGCGGGCGCTCGACGCCGGCGAGCATCGCCGTCGGATCGGCGTTCGGGTAGCGGTCGGTGACGAACAGCAGGTAGGCCGCCACCTGCGCGCTGTAGCCGATGCCGTACGCGCCGGCATCGCGCAGCCCCTTCGGCATGCGCCCGCGGACGAGGCTCGCGAACCAGCCGAGGATCGCGCACGCTCCGACGAGCGCGCCGCCGCCGCCGAGGCTGCTCGAACGGTGGCTGCCGTACAGGAAGCGAACGCCGCCCGAGCCGCCGAAGGCGGACGAGAGCAGCAGCGCAGGCAGGGCGAGGAAGATGCGCACGAGCGTCTTCCAGCGGGCCTGCGCCGCCGGCTCCGGGAGCCTCACGTCGATCGTGTACGTGCCCTCTTCGCCGTTGAACGGCGGGTACGGATTCGCAGCGAGGGCGAGATACGAGCTCAGATGGACCTGGTAGCGGACGTACGAGCACATGAAGCGGTGCAGCCCCGCGGGCGGGCGTCCGCGGACGAGCGTCGCGGCCCAGGTGACGACCGCCAGCAGGATCGTGAGCAGCGTCCAGAGGAAGAGCCAGATCAGATGCGGAATCGCGAGCAGGAGCCGGAGGAAGACGGTGAGCCTGCTCCGAGCGAGATCGTCCTCGACGACGAGCTGCACCGGATGAGCATCCATGGGACGAGTGATGACAGGTCGGCCGGACGTTGACAACCGGCGCGACGCAGGCGGAGACCGCCGCGACCGCTACGCGCGGATGTCGACCGGGGTTCCGGCCGGGGTGAGCGCGAACAGCCTGCGCATGTCGTCGTTCGCGAGCCGGATGCAGCCGTGCGAGACGGCCCTTCCGATCGCACCGGGCTCGTCGGTGCCGTGCAGCGCGATCGGTCCGCCCTGCACCCAGTCGCGCAGGACGTCGGAATGCCCCGAGATGCCGAGCGCGGCCACCCCGAACGGGCCGTTCGGGTCGTCCAGCACAAACCGCTCGTCGACGAAGTAGCGCCCCGTCGGCGTCGGCGTCTCGGGTGCGCCGACCGTGACGCGCGCCCGGAACACGGGCTTCCCGGCCCTGAAGGCGACGAGCCGTCGAGTGGAGAGCTCGACGACGATCCGCGACCGGACGGCGAACGCGGCCACCGACCCGGCTGCGACCCAGCCCGTACGCCCGTTCGGGAAGGTCGGCACCTGCACCCGGTACCAGGCAACCGCGCAGCGCGGGCCGACGCGTGCGCCGACGACGCCGAGCGTGGTCGGGTAGCCGTTCAGGTCGATCTTCGGGAAGCGCCCCAGCACGCGCCCGCGCCCGGGTTGGGCACGGACGACCGCGAGCGTGCGGACGGTGACGGCGTACGAGCGCCCGCCCGTCGGCGCGAGCGAGCCGGCCGTCGCGCACGAGACGCGCGCGCGCCCCCGCTTCGAGACGGCGACCGGAGCGGCGCGACGCATCTGATGCGACGGCGCCGACGTAGCCGCAGTCGCACCACAGCCGACGAGGAGGATCGCAACCCCCACACCCGCGCCGCCGCGAAGTAGCGCGGCAACTCGCCACCTCCAAGCCTCCCCCATGTGACCAGGGATGGTGGCATACGGGCGCGCCCCGGTCGAGGGCCGCGAGGCCCCGAAACGCAACTTGCGATCAACGATCTGAACGTGCTTCCGCTCGGAGACCCCTGCCGTTGGGTGGAGCTCGGGTCCTCTGTTAGGCTCGCCTCAGCCGCCCGACACGACCCACGGAACGCATTGCCGCCGACTCTCCGAGTTGATCTCACGCCCACCATGCACGGGCTGATCGAGCGCGCGTCGTGAGCGCGCCGTCGCTCACCGTCGAGGTCGCCTCGGCGCTCGAGGCTGCCGGCGTTCGCGATTCGCACAGCGAGGCCGGTGCAATCATCGAGGCGGCCGGCGGCGACCGCGACACGACGCTCGTGCTCGCCGCACGGCGAATCAGCGGCTCGCCCCTTGCTCTTCTCACGGGCCGCACGACGTTCATGGGCCTCGAGCTCCTCGTCGAGCAAGGTGTGCTCGCACCGCGTGAAGAGACCGAGCTGCTCGCAAACGTCGGCGTGACGCTCGTGCGCGAGGTCGCCGACGCGACCGGCACGGCGCGCGCTGTCGACATCGGCTGCGGCGCCGGCAACCTTGCCTGCGCGATCGCTGCGGCCGTCCCGCAGTGCGAGGTCTTCGCAGCGGATGTCGCGACTGCGGCCGCGGTGCTGACCAGGCGCAACGCCGAACGGTTGGGACTCGGCGCGCGTGTGCACGTCTGCGAGGGCGACCTGTTCGAGGCGGTCGCGGGACTCGATCTCGAGCGCACGGTCGACGTCGTCGTGTGCAACCCGCCGTACATCTCGACCGGGAGGCTCAGTCGCGACCGCGCGACACTGCTCGAGCACGAGCCGCGTGAGGCGTTCGACGCCGGACCGCTCGGGATCTCGATTCTGCAGCGGGTGATCCGAGACGCGCCCGAATACCTGAAGGCCGGCGGCTGGCTCGCGCTCGAGGTCGGTGCCGGTCAGGCGCGCTTCGTCGAGACGATGTTCGTGCGCGCAGCCGCCTACGACCCCGTCCTCACTGCGGCGGATGCCGGCGGCGAGCCGCGCGTCGTCTACGGCTGCGTCCGGTAGCAGATTGACCGGGGCCCGGGAGGCCCTTCGGGCCTGGACGTGGCCGCGGACGGGGCTGGCCGTCGTCCTCGCGGCCTCCTTCGGGCTCGCGATTCTCTGGCTCGCCCGCTTCCGCTTCGGCTACGGCACCGACTGGGACGAGTCCGGTTACATGGCGCGCGGGCTCAACGATGCGCATGCCCTCGTCGCCGGCGGCCCGCTCAAGCTGCTCTGGGAGTACGAGAAGCAGGGCGTCGAGGCGCCGCTCGTCTCGCTCATGGACGTGCCGATCAACGCGGTGTTCGGCCTCGGGGTCTTCCAGAGCCTGCTGCTGATGCCGATCCTGGCGGTGTTGCTCGGGCTTGCGACCTTTGCGCTCGCACGGCAGGTGGTCTCGGAATCGTGGGCGCTGCTCGCCACGCTCGTCGTCGCCGCGATGCCGGTCGTCTCGGATTACAGCCGGGAGTTCGTCTTCGCCGTGCCGGCGGCGCTCTTTTTCACCGCCACGCTCTGGGCGTTGCTCCGCTCCGACAGGCTTCGCCGTCCTCGCTGGGTCTGGGCGGCCTCCGTATTCGTCGGCTTCATGCTCCTGTCGCGAACGATGACGGTGTCGTTTCTCCCGGCGATCGCACTCGTCGCGCTGGGCCAGCTCTTTGCGATCCGGGAGGAGCGGAGACAGCGCGCTCTGCGCCTGCTCGCCGGGGCGGGCATCGCGACGTTCGTCGCAGCGTCGTGGTTCCTCCACAACTGGAGAGGTGTCCTCGACTACCTTCGCTCGACCGGGTACGGAAGCGCAAAGGGCCAATACGGCGAGGCGTACCCCGTCCTCTCGTGGAACTTCTGGTCGAAGGAGTTGGGCCTCATCCTCAACCAGACCTACCTTCCGCTCGGCGCGGCGCTCGCGGCATGCTTCCTCGCCGCGCTCGCGGTCCTTCTCGTCCGCAGACGACGGCGGCCCGGCGCCGTGCTGAGACTCGACATGCTCGGCGGCCCGGTGTTCGCGCTGACCGTGTCGGTCGGCGAGGGCTATCTCGCGCTGACGTCGTCGACGAACGAAGGCACGGCTTTCGCGCTCCCGTTCCTTCCCGCCCTCGTGATCCTCGCCGTCGTCGCGGTCGCGCGGCTGCGGGCACGGCCGCTGCAGGTGGCACTCGCCTCCGCGCTTGCACTCGTCAGCATCGGCAACCTCGTCATGAAGAGCGGATCGGGCGGCCCCCTCGCCACGGTGCGGTCGACGTCGGTGCCGTCGCTCGGCACCGTCTCCGTCACCGACGGGCGCGGCCTCACCCAGCTCTACGCGTTCCAATCGGGCTACCCCGTCCCCTCACCCGACACGCCGCTGCCCGCCCTCCACCGTCTCTGGCTGCCCTTCGACCGCGAGATGACCGGCTGGATGACCGGGTACGCGAAGAAGCATGACGAGCGCGCCTACGTCCTCACCGCGACCAGTCACCAGTACACGAACCAGACGTGGATCTCGCTCGCCGACGCTCTCTGGTACCACGCGAACGTCTTCGCGCTCTGGATCGGACCGGGGATACCCGGTGAGACCGTCGCGCAATACCGTGCCGCGCTCGCCTCCCACCCGGCCAACTTCGTCGAGATCACCTCCAGCGACGGGCCGGTCCGGCCGCAGGAGTTCGACCACACACGTGTCGAGGCCGCGGCCACGTCGCTCGGCTTCCGCAAGGTCAAGACCTTCCGGATGCCCGACGGCTCCCTCCTCTGGCTCTGGTGGAAGCCGGTCGCGCTCCAGCGCCTGCCCGCGTAGCGATCGCCGTCGCGGGCACGCATGGAGGCCCGACGGCCGCAGCGGTCGAGCCTCCATCGAGGGTCAGTCGGTCAGCGGTCGGCATCTGGCACCGGGACCGAATCCGCTCGTTAGTGTGCCTTCGACCCGAGCCCCGCGGCCCTGAGCATGGATCGACGGCACGGCGGGCGTCACCGGACGAACGAGGGGTGTTGCCCGCGACGAAACGAGGGCGTGGCGGCGCGGCCCGCCCTCCTATGATCGGTGGGTGGTCGCCTCGGAAGGGATCTCGCGCGAGGCGGTCGGTCGGCAGCGGGCGCGACCAGGGCGGACCCTCACCCTGCAGGCGATCGCGGCGCTCACCGTCGCCTACCTCATGCTGGCCCCGGGCGGCGGCTGGAACACGGACGCCCATTACGCGCTCATCAGGGCCCTGGCCGACGGAACACCGACGATCGACGCGACACGCCACGAGGTCGGCGCCACCCGTGACATCTCCATCATCAACGGCCACTACTACAGCGCGAAGTCGCCCGGACTGGCCTTCGCGACGTTGCCGGCCTACCTCCTCGTAAAGGCGGCGGGAGGCGCGAAGCCCGTCGCGGGCAGGCCGGTGGCCGAAGCGAGGCAGCTCTGGTACCTGACGATCTGGGGGGCGGTCCTACCCGCCGTGATCCTGCTCCTGCTCGTCTACTTCGTCTCCGACCGGCTCGAGCCCGGATACGGGACGGCCGCGGCCGTCACGCTCGGAGTCGGGTCGATGGTCCTCCCGTTCGCGACGCTGTTCTTCTCGCACAGCCTCTCCTGCATGCTCGTGTTCGCCGCGTTCGCGGTGCTCTGGCGCGAGCGCCGCGGGCCTGCGCGTCAGTCGCTCGTGCTCGCGGCCGGGCTGCTCGCCGGCCTCGCCGCCACCACCGACTTCCCCGACGCCGTTCCCGGGGCGATCGTCGGGCTGTACGTGCTGGCCCGGCAGCAGCGCGTCCGGCGCGTCGCGGCCTACGGCGCGGGCGCGCTGCTCGGCGGGCTGCCGACGCTCCTGTTCAACGAGTGGGCCTTCGGGTCGCCCTTCACGTTCCCGTACGCGAACGTCAGCCTGCCCGGCGTCAGCCACGCGAACAGGGCCGGCCTCTACGGCGTCACCCTGCCCAGCCTTCACGCCGCCGCGGAGCTCCTCTTCGCCCCGATCGGCCTCCTCACCCTCATGCCGGTGCTGATACTCGGAGCCGTCGGAGTGGTGTTCATCCACCGGAGCGGGCACAAGGCCGAGGCACGCCTCATCGGCGCGGTCGCAGCCGGAACCTTCCTCGTGATCTCCGCCTACAACGGAGGCGATACGGCGACGAACGGGGCTCTGGGAGGCGGCACGCCGGGACCGAGGTTCCTCATGCCGATGCTCCCGTTCCTCGCCCTTGGCATCGCGGCGGCCTACAGGCGCCTTCCCGTGACGACGCTCGCGCTCGCGGTGGCGTCGGCCGTGCAGATGGTCGTCATCACCATGACGAGCCCGGTCAACGCGCCCGACGTCAGCTGGTACCACACCTTCGCGAAGCGCGTGTTCACACGGACCGTGCTCGACTTCGTCGGCTGGCAGGCGATCGGGCTGCTCGTGTTCGTCGCCGCGCTCGGAGCCGGCGTGCGCATCGCCGTCGCGGCGACGGCGCGACCGGGGACGTCGCCGCGGGACGTCGCAACCGGCGTCCTCGCCTTCGGCGGGTGGCTCCTGTTCCTGTTCCGCGGGCCGGCGCTCCTAAACGGCCACGCGCTCGGCAACGGCGAGGTGGCCGTGTTCCTCTTCGCCGCAAGCCTCGCGCTCGTCGCCGCGCTGGCGCCCCGGATCGTCGTCGCGCGTCCTGGACGGGCGAAGCCCGCCGTCGGCCCGCCGATGGACGCGTAGGCGGGTCTACGCGGCGAACGCGTCCGCGGGCGCCCGGATCCGCGCGGCGACGGCAAGGACGGGAAGCGTGCCGTAGCGGAGCGTGCGGGCGGCGAGCGGCAGCGCGAGCTCGTGCAGTGCCGTCCAGCGCAGCTCGTATTCGTCGCGCAGTCGTGGCGGCAGGATCTGTGTCGTCGCGAGCCGGTGCGCGGGCGCGAGAATCCGCAGCGGCACCGGCAGCGGCGCCGCGAGGATGACCGAGGCGACCTCGCGCGCGGGGGGCGTGACGGTGATCGTGCCGCTCGCGAGCTGCGCGTCGACGTACTCCCGGAACTCGCGGTAGGAGCGAGGCAGGACGCGTGCGGGGGTCCCGAACAGCTCGGCGACGACGTTCATCTCCCGGTGGTATCGCTCCGTCTCGGCAGCGGTCAGCGGCTGGACGAACTGCTGGTAGGCGGCAAGCGAGCTGTGCACGAGGGTCGCGTGCACCCACAGCATCAGGTCGGCGTCCGACGCCGAGTAGGGCGTCCCGGCCGGGAAGGGGCCGAGCCTGGTCGGCGTCGTGCCGCGGACGCGCTCGTGGGCTCGGCGGACGGCGGCTCCGGCCTGCTCCGCCTCGGCCTTGTCTCCGAAGGCGATCAGGTAGAGGGCGCGGACCGTCCGGACCAGCCGGCGCCAGAGGTCGCGGTCGTAGCCGGAGTGCTCGACCACACCGCAGGCGACGAGCGGGTGGGCGACCTGGAGCAGCACCGCGGCGCCCCCGCCCAGGAGCGGCGTCAACGGCGAGTTGCCCAGCCGACGGATGACGCTGTCCGGGGCGAAGTAGCCGTCGCGGGCCGCAAGCCGCTCCGCATGTGTGCGCGACCCGCGCCTCGACGCCCGCTCCATCCTCACCCGCGGGACTCGAGGCCCGCCAACAGGTTCCACCGCTCGTCCACGTGAGACTGGATGGAGGCGACCTGCTTCGGCGAAAGGTGGTCGAAGCGTCCCTGCGTCTCGAGGAAGTCGCTCACCGGCAGCGGGTGTCTCGGCTGGAACGTGATCCTCCATTCTCCGTGATCGCATTCGAGCAGCGGGAAGTACCGCGACTCGACGGCCAGCCGCGCCACCTCGGTGGACTGAGCCGTCGGGTATCTCCAGCCCGGCGGGCATCCACCCAGCATGTGCAGGAACCGGAAGCCCTGCACCTCGGCGGCTCTGGTCACCTTCGCCCTGAAGTCCCGCAGCATCGGCGCAGATCCCAGAGCGAGCGTCGCGACGTATGGGATCCCGTGTGCCGCCATGATCCGGTCGATGTCCTTCTTCTGCCCCGCCTTCGGGGCGCTCACCGGCGTCGTCGTCGTCCAGGCGCCCTCCGGAGTGGCGCCGGACTTCTGCACGCCGGTGTTCATGTACGCCTCGTTGTCGTTGAGGACGTAGATGATGTCTTCGTTTCTCTCTGCAGCCGCGGAGACGCCGGAGAAGCCGATGTCGCACGTCGAGCCGTCTCCGCCCCAGACGACCACGTTCGTGTCGCCGAGGCCGCGCAGCCGCAACGCGGCCTTGATTCCGGACGCCTCCGCCGCTGCAGAGGCGAACGGGGTCAGGTGGACGGAGACTCCGAAGGCGTTGACGGGCCAGATGCCGGCGATGATCGTCCAGCACGAGGCCGGTATCACGAGCACGATCTTCGACTCGGGCGCCGCGGCGGCAAGGGCTCCGAGCACGTGCCGGACGTTGATCGCGGGCCCGCAGCCGGCGCAGGCGCTGTGGCCGGGAAGGAGGAGCTTCTCCTCCGACAGGATCTCCTCCAGCCACGCGGGCATGCCTACACGCCCTCGGGAACGTAGACGGCTCCCGGCGCGCTGCCCGATCGGGTCCGGCGCAGGGCCCAGCGCAGCGTGCCGGGAGTGACATCCGTGCCGCCCAGTCCGCAGACGAAGTTCGTCGCGGCCTTCACATGCTCGAGCTCGAGAGACAGCACGTCGCAGCCGAGCGGCCCGAGGGAGCCGAAGGCAGGCGCGCGGTCGATCACCGAGACATACGACGCTCCCGCCAGGGCCGCCGAGAGCTCCGCCGCCGGGAACGGCCGGTACGTGTGGACGCGGACGACCAACAGGTCGTCGGCGCCGCCGAGAAGCTCCTGCGCCGTGTCGCCGATCGTCCCGATCGTGACCAGCGCCGTGTCCGCGCCGGGATTGCCGGTCGTCTCGAGCGCGCCGACCTTCACGCGCCGGAAGTGCGACGTGAATTCCGACGAGACCGCCTCGATGACGGCTCCGGCCCGGTCCATGGCCTCCGCGACGTTTCGCTGGAACGCGTAGTAGTCGTCCGGCGCCGGCATCGAAGAGAACGAACGGGGTCTGCTCGGGTCGAGCACCCAGTCGTCCGGTGGGAGCAGCTCCGGGATGAATGCATCGACTGCGTCCTGGTCCGGGACGTCGACGACTTCCGAGGTGTGCGAGAGCAGGAAGCCCTCGGCGCAGACCATCACCGGAAGCAGGGCCGTCTCGGCGATCCGGTAGGCGCAGAGAACGCTGTCGAGAACCTCCTGCGCCGAGGCGCAGTAGAGCTGTATCCAGCCGGTGTCTCTCTGGCTCATGCTGTCGGACAGATCCGGCTCGATGCTCCAGGGAGCGAAGAGGGCGCGGTTGACGTCGACGATGACGAGCGGGACACGCTCGCGCGATGCCCGGTGCAGCTGCTCGTGCGCGTACAGCAACCCTTGCGACGACGTCGCAGTGAACGTCCGCACGCCGGCCCGCGCGGCCGCGATGACGTATCCGAACATCGAATGCTCGCTCTCGAGACTCGTGTATTCGATGTCGTCCCGCCCGGCGACGAGCTCGGCGAGCCGCTCGACGATGAGCGTCTGCGGCGTGATCGGGTAGCAGCCGATTGCTCTCGCGCGCGCGAGCATCACTGCGTAGGCCGCAGCCTCGTTTGCCGTCAGCACCATGCGTCCGCGCGGCAGCGTCTGGTTCACGCTCTCACCTCCTCCATCGCGATCGCATTCCGGACGGGGCACACGACCTCGCAGATGCCGCACCCCTTGCAGTACAGGTAGTCGATCACCATCGAGCCGTCGTCTCTCGCGATCGCGCCCTCCGGACAGAAGAGCGCGCACAGGGCGCACGCGGTGCACTCGTCGGTGAGCACGGGCCGGTCGAGTGACCACGTGCCGGTCTGGTTCCGGCGGGAGTCGGTCGTGCTCGCCGCGAAGAGAGGTGGGCGCCGTCGCTGCTCCGACGCCGGCCGGGGGTGCGGCGCGGCCTCGACCGGCGCATCGCTCGCGAGCGTGTGCTGTCTCGTGCACAGCGCGTAGCCCTCCCTGGCGGCGAGGATGTTCGCCTCGGCCACGGCGCCGAGGCGGGACGCGACGGCCTGCTCGAGGAACGCGAGGCCATGCGGGACGAGAAGCCTCACGCATGCTCCGAGGACGGCCACGTTGCCCATCGGCCGACCTTCCGACGAGGCGATGCCGTTGCGTTGGGCGATACGCGAGGCCGGAACGCGCGCGACGTCGAACATACCCCTGTGCGGAAACCGCGTCTCGCGGTTCAGGACGATCAGCCCGCCGGGCCTGACGGCACGCACGAGCTGCGGCGACGGGGCCGACGGCGACACGACGACGAGAACGTCGCAATCCTGCAGCTTGTAGCGACGATGGATGCGGGACGCCTCGTCCCATCTCAGAAACGCCGAGATAGGCGCACCGCGTCTCTCCGCCGTGAACTCGGGAAAGCTCTGGACCCACAGCCCGGCGCGAGCGAACGTGTCCGCGAGGATCTGCGATGCGAGCACGACCCCCTCGCCGCCCCGGCCCACGAGCAGCATCTCCTTCACGGAGTCGCTCCCTCGCAGGCCGCCCGCACGGTGGGTCGACTCATCTCGACCTGATACTCCCCCGGGGCGTCCGGGCGGGCATCGGGGAGACCGCCGAGGGCTGCTCCGTAGTCGTGCCCCGACGAGCGCCGATTGCCCGTTCCCGTTTCTCCGCTTCACTCTTTCGGGGGTGGGCCGAATAGCCGAACGGGCGGATACTGGAGTCAACAGGGTTCGGGGAAGTAAGGCCGGGACCCGTCGCAGAGTTCCTGGTCGGAAGCTCGCCAAGCCGCACGCGAACCCTCTTGAACGGCCCCGACCCCTATCGGGGCCGTTCCCTTTTCTCCAGCCTCACACCCGCGCTCACTCGTCGAGGAGCTTCGCGAGCGCGGCACTAGCCCTGAGCGCCTGACGGAGCTCGCTTCGGGCCTGAGCCGCGACCGTGCTGCCGGCGGAAGCGCCGTGATCGATGAGCCAGATTGCATGACTGAGCCCTTGCGCGGCCTCGCTGCTGCCCGCGATCGCGGAGTCGAGGAGCCGCTGCATGGCGGCGGCGTGCGGGAAGAGACCCGTGTCCCGGGCCGCGGTTGCGAACGCGGCCTGGACGGCGAGGAGATCGGACACCGCCGCGCTCGCGTGTGCGAGCGGCGGCGCGTAGATCCCGTGACGCGAAACCCCCGCCTGCGGCAGGGCGTGCAGAGCGCGTCGCTCCTGCAGCATCGCCGCACGCATCTTCGAGGCTGCACCCGGGACGGTCGCGCCTGCGGGGACGGCATCGATCGCGGCGACCACCAACCCGCCGACGAGTGCAGCGCGGAGGCCCCACCCCACCCTCATGATCCCAGAGTCGGCACGCGAGGCCCGGCTTGCAATCCCTCGGCCGTGATGCCGTCAGGTCGGCGTCGATGGCCGACGTCGTGAGGGTCCGACGGCGCAAGAGGTCGAGCGAGACCATCGGGCAAGCAAGACCAGACCGGCGGCTAGCGACGGCGCGTGCACACGACCAAATGATCCGACGCAGAACAAGCGGTGTCGGGCGTTCGCGCACACCGCGTCCAGTGGGGGTCCGAGCTTGGCCCTGGACGCGTGGGTGCCCGGCGCCCCACGACAGGAAGGAAGTTCATGCGGAAGATGCTTGGCATCTTTACGATCGCGGTCGCGGCGTTCTTTCTGATCGCCGTTTCTGCGTCGGCGACGCCGAAGTCGCATCATCACCCGAAGGGTGTCTACCACGGTGGCAACGGCAACTGGGGCGGCAGCCAGGGCGGTCAGTGCGGCGAGCAGGGCGATCACCAGAGCAACGGCGAAGGTGACAACGGCGGCCAGTGTCAATGCAACCAGGGCGATTACTTCGGCCAGGGTCAGGGCGACCAGGGCGACTGTCACGGTGGCGGCCAGGGCGGTCAGTGCGGCGACCAGGGCGACCACCAGGGCAACGGCGAAGGTGACAACGGCGGCCAGTGTCAATGCAACCAGGGCGATCACGCTGGTCAGGGCGACCAGGGCGGCGACCAGGGCGACTGTCACCGTGGCGATGGCGGCGGCGGTGGCGACCCCACGCCTCCTCCTCCTCCCGTCCAGCCGCCGAGCGACTCGTCGAGCACGTTCCTGTGCTACTCGCTCTTCGAGGTCGATCCGGCCGTGTACACGTTCGGTTCGGCATGGCATTGGCTGACCAGCACGTCGGATCACTACTTCACTCCGGATGCGGTCGCGGGCAACGTCCCGTACGGGACCAACGTCGGTGGCTACCACCTGGTCTGCAACGCGGGGCTGCTCGGAGACACGGCCGGCACGCCCAAGACGTACACGGACAGCGACGGCGACGTCTTCGGCCAGGCGTGGGCCGACGCAATGGCGAGCGATTACGGCTCGTACAACGGGATGACGCTCAACGTCTTCCCGATCGTCGGATAGCTCCCTCCCGCGGTGTGGCGGCTGCCCGTGCGGCCGCCACACCGGAAGTTCGGCGTTACGCGGCAGGCGGCTGGTCGATGCGCACCAGGTTGCCGGACGGGTCGCGCACCGCGAAGTCCCGCGTGCCCCACGGCTGCTCGGTCGGCTCCTGCACGATCTCGGCGCCCGAGGCATGCACGGTCTCGAAGGTGGCGTCGAGGTCGTCGGTGCGGAAGTGGACGCCGTTCAGGGCACCCTTCGCGACGAGGGCGGCGAGCGCGTCGCCGTCGGCGGGGCTGCCGTTCAGGTAGTTCGTGAGGACGATCGCGACGCCCGGCTGGGATGCAGCGCCGACGGTGATCCAGCGGAAGTCCTCGCGGGCGACGTCGTTGCGCAGTTCGAGGCCGAGTGTGTCGCGGTAGAAGGCCAGTGCGCGGTCGGGGTCATGGACGAGCACGAAGCACGTGGAAAGAGTGAGATTCATGCCCGCAAGGCTAGAGAGCCGGCGCCCCGCGCGCTTCTCCGATCCTGCTCGGCTTGCAGCGCGGCCGGGTGATGTCCTTGGCCACGCAGCCCGGCACGCTCGCGAGCGCGCTGTGGTCACGGGCCCGGTAGGCCGTCGGCGTCTCGCCCACCAGCCGGGTGAAGCGTGCGCTGAACGATCCGAGCGACGAACACCCGACCGCCACGCAGACCTCGGTGACCGACAGGTCGCCGCGGCGCAGCAGCGCCTTCGCCCGTTCGACTCGCCGCGTCATCAGGTAGGCGTAGGGCGTCTCGCCGTACGCTGCGCGGAACCGCCGCGAGAAGTGTGCGGTCGACATCAGCGCGGCGCGGGCGAGCGCGGCGACGGGGAGCGGACGCGCGTACTCGCGGTCGATCAGATCGCGGGCGCGGCGTAGACGCGCGAGGTCGGCGAGCTCCTCCGGCGTCACCGTCTACGCGCGGCGTGACGTGTTCAGGGTGACGGCGGAACGGACGAGAGCCTCGAGAGCCTTCTCGTCGATCTCGTCGCCTTCGTGAAAATCGATGGCGCGCCTGGTGTTGCCTTCGAGGCTCGAGTTGAACAGACCCGAAGGGTCTTGCAGCGACGCGCCCCTGGCGAAGGTCATCTTCACCACGTTCTTGTAGGTCTCGCCCGTGCAGATCATCCCGTCGTGAGACCACACCGGAGTCCCTCTCCACTTCCACTCCTCGACCATCTCGGGGTCGGCGTGCTTGACGAGAGCACGGAGCCGGGAGAGCATCTCGCCCCGCCAGTCGTCCAGCTCCTCGATCCTCGCGTCTATCAACTCGGATGGAGATCCGGATTTCTGCGGAGCGCTCTTCACGACCCTCTCATACCACATCCCCGCGGCGCCCCCGTGAGGTCGACGGGCGCCTCCGGACGATCTCGGCGGCGGGCAGCACGTCGTTCACGACCTCGACAGACTCCCCAGCCCACATCGCCGGATAATCGAGATCCCCCTCGAAGTCGACGAGCGGCGAGCTCGCCCCCGCATAACGCGGCAGCTCGAACGTCTCCCCCTGACGCTCTCGACGATGCCGCAGTCCTCCACCACGCGCGCGAGCCTAAAGCGCCGCCCGCGGTGACGCAATTCCCCTGCACCGGCGCGTGGTATAAGCGGCGCATGTCACGCACCAAGGAGCGTTGGGAGCCACCGGCCGAGATCCTCGCCCACTTCCCGGAGATCTCCGGGAACACGGTCAACGGGGTCGGTGAGGAGGAGCGGCGGCCGCCGTCGCCGTTCTTCTGGCACGAGCAGTCGCTCCAGACGCACGGCGAGCTGCAGGCCTACGTCGTGAGCCAGTTCTACGACCCGCCGGAGGTCGCCGCGGCCTTCAACCGCGACCCGGTGACGCTCCAACTGCTCCCGCGCGGGCCCGACCCGATCCCGGTCGCAGCCGAGCGGGTCGAGCGCAGCCCGGCCGAGTGGACGGAGGCGGTGAAGACGTTCGCGCTCGCGCACGAGGCCGACCTCGTCGGGATCGCCCGCCTCGACCCGCTCTGGGTGTTCGACGGGTTCGAGATCGCGGAGGAGTGGCTCGTCGTGCTCGGCTTCGCGCACGACTACGACGAGATCTCCAAGGCACCCGCAGTGCCCGGACGACTCAACGCCGGCCTCGAGGTCGGCCGACAGTACACACGCGCGGCACGCTCCGCGAACACGCTGCGCAACTTCATACGAGAGCAAGGCTGGCCGGCAGAGTCGTTCCCAGGTCCCCGCGCCGACGCGCTGCTGATGATTCCGGCTGCGATCGCTGCCGGCCTCGGCGAACTCGGCAAGCACGGCTCGATCATCAGCCGCACGCACGGCGCGTCGTTCCGCCTCTCCGCCGTCTCGACCGACATACCACTGATCGCGGACGCACCGGACGTGTTCGGCGCCGACGACTTCTGCCAGAACTGCCGGGTCTGCACGGACGCATGCCCGCCGGACGCGATCGCCGAGCAAAAGCAGCTCGTCCGCGGCGACGAGAAGTGGTACGTCGACTTCGACCGCTGCATCCCGTACTTCGCGGAGACGAAGGGCTGCGCGATCTGCATCGCCCGCTGCCCGTGGAGCCGACCTGGGATCGCCGACAACCTGATCGTGAAGATGGCCCGACGCCGCGAGCGTCGCGCCGCCGCCAGTTGCGACCAGCCACCGGCGTAGCCGGGATGGTGCGGAACGATGGGCCGCATCACGGGTGACGGGTCCAGCGCCGGGTACGTCTCGTGTCGGCGGCGCCCAACGCGGAACTGCACGGAACGCGGAGACATGCTCGAGGCGCCTCCGAAGTCCTGACCGTCACATCAGGTTTGCTGTGTGCTGCAAGGGGTTATGGGCGGTACTGGGCTCGAACCAGTGACCCCCAGCTTGTCGAGCTGGTGCTCTCCCAACTGAGCTAACCGCCCCGGGATGCGGGCCGCATTCTAGCCGACCGCTCCGGCGCGTCATCCGTCCCCCACCGCAAGAATCGCCGACCGACGCGCTAGAGTCGCGCATCGGTGGCCGGACGGGTACAGCAGGAGAAGACGCTTCTGATGAAGGACGGCTCGGTCGCGTGCGAGCGTTGCATGGACGCCCACTCGATGTTCGCCCGCATGCGCGGACTGCTCGGGCGGAGCAGTCTCGCGCCGGAGGAAGGGATCCTGCTCCGGCCCGCGTCGTCTGTGCACACGTGGTTCATGCGCTTCCCGATCGACGTCGTGTTCCTCGACCGGAATCTCACCGTGCTGCGCGTGGTGCCCGGGCTTCGCCCCTGGCGGATGGCCTGGCGGTGGCGGGCGTCGATGGTGCTCGAGCTCGCCGCCGGCGAGTCGGAGCGCCGCGGCATCCGCGCCGGCGGCAGCCTGCGCTGGTCCGACCGGTAAGGCGGCCCTCCTCGCCGGCCGTTCCGGTGGCTAGGGCTTGATCAAGCCGAAAACGGCGATCGGGCCAGCCGCAGGACGGGGCCAAACCTAGCCTCTCCGCCGATACCGCTTCCAGCCTCTTGACCTACGACTGTAAGCGACCCGTGCGGCGCAACCCGCGCGCGCACGGTCTTACGAGAACGCGCGTACTCGGGAGAGAGGCAAGGACACGATGCAGACCGAACCGGCAGGACACGAGGACATGACCCGTCGGATCGTGACGCAGCACGTCGTGGACGCACCTCGACACGCGCGGCCGGGCCGGTCAACTTTGGAGGTAGGGGTCATGAGGGGGTTGCACCATCGGTTCGTCTTTCTCGCGGTGCTTGGCGCCGCGCTCTTCGTCGTGGCGAGCGCCCTTGCTCAGCCGCCGATCACGGCCACGAAGGTCACGGCCTGCGTCGTTCTCAACGGCGCGAACAAGGGCGACATTCGGATCATCTCCACGACCCCGACTCTCTCGTGGCTGCACGGCAGCCCTCATAGTTGCACCAGCGGCGAGCAGCAGCTCACGTGGACCGCCGGTGGCGGCGGCGGCACCGGCGCGACCGGTCCTGCCGGTCCTGCCGGCGCGACAGGTGCGACCGGCGCGCAGGGCAGCGCAGGCAGCCCGGGCGCAACCGGCGCGACGGGTGCACGGGGCTCGACCGGCGCACAGGGACCTGCCGGCGCGACCGGCGCAAACGGCGCGCAGGGCCCGCAGGGCCCGCAGGGCCCGCAGGGCCCCGCCGGCGCCAGCGGCGCACAGGGGCCTGCCGGCGCGACCGGCGCCCAGGGCAACGCAGGCGCAACCGGCGCGACCGGCGCCCAGGGCAACGCAGGCGCAACCGGCGCGACCGGCGCCCAGGGCAACGCAGGCGCAACCGGCGCGACCGGCG